>Ga0208134_1000563_pt1 | contig 24346 bp, 42 predicted proteins | sample VirMetDEL_Mar_31_FD_184515 | JGI IMG/M metagenome (GOLD analysis project Ga0208134, IMG submission 184515) | Aqueous microbial communities from the Delaware River and Bay under freshwater to marine salinity gradient to study organic matter... | ecosystem: Environmental > Aquatic > Marine >... | reverse complement strand
GCGTGATTAATTATAGATTAGGCCCGTGGTGGCACCTTAGACACTACTACGATAATAAATTATCATTAGAACCTAACACATACGAAAGACGTGTTGCATCTCATAAGTTTAATGTGCACTGCATTGAATGGGATGCTACTATCGTACATTTTATATCTAAGAACTTTGGCTTGGTTTTTAATAAATAAACTTAATACACCCTCAATAACAACTTTTGGATTAAATAATGATAGAGCCTATTTTTATTGCAATAATCTTTGGCATCGTTTGGAGTCAAATCATTTCACATCTTGGTGCTAGCATTCTTTTGCATAGGCACTATTGTCACAAGCAATTTGAAGTACCCGCCTGGTTTGAGGTACTTGGATTAGCTATGCTTATGATAGCTGTAATACGAACTCCTATTGGGTGGATTGCAAGCCATAGAATGCATCACCATCATTCTGATAGCGAAAAAGATCCTCACTCCGCAAAACATGTTGGATTCTGGAAAGTCTTATTTACTACTTGGGATATTCCAAGGATTCCGCCTAGATACGCTAGAGACTTATTTGCTAATCCTCGCTTGCTGTTTTGCCACAATCATTGGGGTAAGATATGGATTTTAAATTGGGTTATTAGCTTTCTAATCAGTCCGTACTTTTTTGTTGCATTCGCATTAGTACCATTTATCTTTGCTAAAATCGGTTTTGGTTTATTAAATACTGTTGGCCATAAAAACGGCCCTGCGAATGTACCTTGGTTAAACTTCTTTATTGCTGGAGAAGGCTATCACAAAAATCACCACGATGATAATAGTAAAATAGTTTTACACAAATATGATACTGCTGGTGTCATTGCAAAAAAACTATTTGCTAAAGGAATATAATATGAAAAAAAATCAATTACCATCAATCATGGACCTTAATCTTGATATAGATTTAAAAAGATTGCGCGAAGAATGTGATAAGCTTGCTGAGCAATTTGTAGATGTAAGAACTGCTAATCCTGGTTTGTGTATGAATCACGCGGACTTAGTTAAAGATGTGTATGACAACTTTGAGCAAATTAATTTAACTACGCCAAGTGAAGTATTGCCACACACAACTAGTATTAAAGAACGATTGAGACGCAGGGAAGAACACTTATATAATGTTCCTACTAAAGAGTACACCGATAGTTATTTTGAAGAGATTATATCTCAGTGTAAAGCTCCGGCCTCACGCATCCGCATCACTAAATTAGCTCCAGGTAAAATGATTCCTTTCCATGTAGACTATGATGTCTCTTACGCAGTTCGTTGTATTATACCTGTTTATGGCGGCCAAAATGTAATTAACTTATTTAAGCGCGATGGTAAATTAGAAGCGTACAATCTAAATGACGGGGAGGCTAACTTCCTTAATATTGGATACCCGCATGCTGTTATTAATATGAGTGATAAACCTCGTATTGCTTTAATGTTTAGTTTGGATGGTGTTGATGACTTACGTTGATATTGCAAAAGAAGTTCAGCTCAAAGGATTAAAACTATTTCATGATGTAGACTATACAGAAGAATCTTATATAGAATTTATGAAACAGTTTGGCGAATTAGAATGTCATAATCTATTCATGAACTCTAAAAAAGTACCCGAATTATTCTATGTTACAGATAAACGCGATAAAGCAGGCCAGAAGATAGGCATGTTTGGTGGTGGCGAATTAGGTTGGCATTCAAATGGTAATAGCAGACATCTTATAGATAAGATCTTAATCAGTCTTTACTGTGTAGAAGGCGATCCTAACACTACGTTGTCCGTGTGTAATACGTCAAATCCTTTCTATGATTTATCAGAAGAAGATCAAGAGTATTTTAAGAATATAACAATACGTCTTAAGTTTAAGAACAATACAATGTATGAGTTAGATGCAGATGACCCTGAACTTGAATTTATGAGCAAGAGTCCTGGATCTATTAGACCATTAGTAGGCAAGCATCCGCATACAAACAGATACTATTTTTATTTCCCTTATCATTTTATTATGAGAGCGTGGCATGGCAAGACTAAAATTGATCATGAAGAACTTATTGAAAGATTAAAACCCATTATTTTTAAGAGCAAATATCAAACCCACTATGTGTTTGCAAAAGGTGATATGCTACTAATGGACCAATTGACTACGTTACACCGTAGAACGCCCGTAATGGGTAATCGTATGTTATGGAGAGCTGCTGGTGACTATTCGAAAGTCTGAACTAAGAAAATATCCTTACGTAAATGTACCTCGCATCAAAGATGTAGAGGCATTATTAGATACACAGAAAGCTTCAGATACGTACTTCAGCCGTGGCAGTGGTGAAGCAACAAAAGCATTAGATGAAGTCGAGACTACTCATAGGAAATGGGTAAGCAAAATGATTGATCTATCTGAATTTCCATATTGCTATTACGTACATGGTGTAACAGATGCTATTCATCATTGGGTGTTAAACAAAAACACTCCATGGCAATACATGGAAGGTGAGTATGAATATGCTGGCATGATAGGTCCCTTGGGGACGAGTGTGTGTGATGTGCCTGGTCAATATATGAATAAAGAAACTCACCGAGCTGGCCTGCATGCAAAGATCGATCCAAATAAACCTATCTACATATCAATACCATCTGCGGCGGACGGTAATATATTTTATCCAGGCGTCGATAGTTGGAACAATAATCCACCTGTTATTTTAGATTGTACATACGTTAGTTCTACTAGCATAAAACCAATTGAAGTTCCAAAAACAACTGAGCAAGTATTCTTTTCATTCTCGAAAGGGTTTAGTTTGGTTGGACAAAGATTAGGTTTAGTATATACTAAAGAACCGCACCCAACATTACATAGATTAAAAGAGTACGAGAATTGGAACTATGGCGGTGTTAGGACTATGCAACTAATCATGGATAATTTTGCTGTTGATGAAATGTGGAATAGATATAGAAGCAGGCAGATAGAGATATGTGAAGAATATGGCTTTGAACCATCTGACTGTTTTTACCTTGCAACAACACACGACAAATACTACACAAGACAAAGACGAATGAGGTGGAATGACGCAGCTAGAATATGCTTAACGTCATTATTTGGGGATTACTTATGACTAAGCAAATATTAGATTACAACCAAAAAGAACTTGAAGAAGTTACTAAAAAAATCCTGAAAAATGGCTTTATTGTGTTACATGATCAAGATCTTACTAGACAGCAATTAGCAGAGGTATGTGCTCGGTTTGGCAACATAGAAGAACTTGATTATTTTATGAATCCAAAAGATAGTCCGCAGATTAGTATTGTTTCTGGCAAAATGGTAGACGGCAAAGCCATTGGTATGTTTGGACCTACCGAGTTAGAATGGCATGCAAACGGAACTGGTCGATATAACTTTGACGAAATTTGTGTAGGTTTATATTGCGAGACAGAGTGTATTGATACAGTTCTTTCACTTGTTGATCAATGTAAAGCATTTGAAGAATTACCTGAAGATGACAAAGAATATTATAGATCAATAGATATTCAGCTTGATATGGAAGGACCTAAGGCTAGGATTTGGCGTGATGATGGTATATATTCCAAAGCATATAAAAATCAAGGTGAACAGCATTTCAAAACAGGCCAATCACATTATAAAGAAAATATTGATCGCAGACCTTTGGTTGCTAAACATCCAGTTTCAGGCCGCGAATATTTTTATCCAATGTTTATCTATTTAAGTAAAGCGTGGCACAACGGCGAAGAGTTACAGGACTTTGATTCTTTTTATAACAAATTAAATAGTACAGTAACAAGATCAAAATATATGTCTCACCATGTGTTTAGAAAAGGTGACTTACTCTTTATGGATCAATTACTTACAAGCCATAGACGTTCTGCTGTTAAGAATAAAGAAAGAACATTGTGGAGAACTGCGTTTGATTATAAGAAAACATCTAAACAAGTGCCGTGGCCAATTATTAAAACAAAAATAGATAATGGGCAGAAAGTTCCTCTCAAAGAAGATTATGCCTTTGATGATATGGCTTATTTGGATTCTAAAGAAGCTTATCCTTTATTTGAGTTGCAAGCTGATATTATTATAGCAAAAGGGTGCAAAGGTATTGTAGACGTTGGTTGTAGACACGGCCCCGTCCTTGATATATTGTATGCTAAAGGATACACAGACTTTCAATATATGGGGTTTGATACATCGCTAGAACCAATTGCTTTAGCACAAAAGAAATGGAAAGATCACGACAATATAGAGTTTAGAGGTGAGTCATGGAATGATATGGAAGCATTCCTTGTAGACTTTAAAGTTGATCAAGTTATATGGAGTGGCGTCCTGCTATATAGGCCAGATGATCATTTTAAGCTGTTTAAGAAAATTACAAGTGAGCTTTACGGTAGTCTTAATGCTATCATACAAGAACCTATGCCTTGGCAAAGACATTGGAGATCAGGACTAATTTTAAATACTATCGCAAATGATTTGTTAGAGTATAAAGATGATTCTGAAAAATGGGTTGAACACAAATTAGATTTAGAAATATTTGCGGGTCGAAGATTAGTAGTAGATATAACACTATGAGTATACTTGCATTAAGCACATCACAAGCTCCTAATAGTATTAACTATAGAGGGCTGCAACTACTAAACTGCAACTTTGATAAGATAGATTGTTTAGCTAATTATGATATACCTGTTGTAAACGTAAACGGCATGGACGCAATTGTGCCGGAATCTGTAACAAGTCTTTTAAATAGCATGTATGATTACGACAAGTTTGTATTTGCAATACCTGAATTTACTGGTATGATGAGTTCAAGCACAAAGAACATATTAGATTGGGCCGTTGTAATATCTAATATGAACTTAGAACACGGTAAGGGATATCCTTGGTCTGATAAGCATGTTATACTTTTAACTTTTACACCCAGCGGTGACGAAGGCGGAAGTAGACATATGGTGCAGACTAAAGAGATATTTAAAAAATTGGGGGCTAACGTTATACATACTGATGTATTTACGTATGGATGGAAACATGTTGTTCCTGGTAATGAAAAATACTTTCTTGAAGCTTCAGACAAGATAAACAATTATCTATTATACAAAGCATCAAATAAAGATTACTTTAAAACTGAATATATGAAATGGGATGAAAAATGGAAATAAGTAATAATGGTTTATACATTTTAGCTGATGGTGATTACGTAAAGTATGATATACCTACTGGTAAAGTTATCATATGCGGCGTTCCTGGCGCATTTACTCCTGGATGCACAAACCGCCACTTGCCGGGATTTGCCAACAACTTAGATAAGCTCGCGGCGAAGGTAATCTTTGTTGCGGTAAATGATCCTAGTGTTATGCATGAATGGAATACCCTACACGGCCATCCTGATATTGACGCGGTGGCAGACCCGCTTGCAGTATTTAGTAAAAGCATTGGAAAAGACATTGACTTTGGAGAGTCAATGGGCATTCGATGTAAAAGATTCGCAATGCTTTTGCAAGACGGTAAGTTTGTAAAGTTCTATGATGATCCGTTTGTGGAAGGCGTGCTATGATACCCGGCGTTGCAGAATATCTCGATGTAGATCCTCAACACGAATTACTGATTGAACTATATGAAAAAGTAAAAGGAGTTCAAGCTGGTAAAGACTTTAATGTGTTTGGTAAGACTCCTTTTGAAAGCTACAGTTTAGAATATAATAGGACTGGTGAGCCTACTGGATATGAGCAGATATACGACGCTATATTATCGCAACACAGAAAAGTACATCCGCATTATCAGTTTAGATCAACTGGATTTAATACCGCGGACAGCGTTGAGAAAGATGTTTTTCCGCACACTGATATAGATCAAAATCGTGAGCATTCACAAGGATACAACATAATTTATCCTGTGCTTGGTGCTAGTCGTTTAGACTACTACGAAACAAAACCTGAAGAAATATATACACCGGAGAAGAATGCACAAGGATATTATTACTATCATGAGTTTTATGCGCAAAGCCAGATGGGACAAGGAACACCAGAGTTTGAAAAGTTTTTAAAAGATCGAAAGATTGGCGAGATTATTATTGATCGGCCAATATTAATTGATACTGAGGTAATGCATAGGGTTGTTATTACCGAAGCACCTAGGTGTGCGTTTGTGACTCGATGGAACAATATCCCTGAAATTGATTTTCATTCATTTAAAAAACTAGTTGAGCATATTTTAAGATGATGAGAATAGTACCATATATTTTAAAAGGTAAAATACAACCAGGTGATTGGTCTGATGCTTTTAGACAGCTTCACCTTGATAGCTTGGATGATAGACTAAGCGAAAATTATGTTATAGATCGGTTAAATCTAGACAAAATGTATAACTTTAATTTTACGTATGACGGAGATGATTTAGTACAAGTTTCGGGATGTCAAATATTCTCAGAAAATGTTGTAAGAGTGTTTAGCAGATATTACGTGTTTAATGAATATAGAACAGATAGTAGAAACTCTCTTGATAAGTCAGATAATTTTGAAGAATTAAAATATTCATTAGATACACTCGATCAATTCAAACTTATCATATGGTCTAGAGATTCTAGCGCAGGGTTTTTTAAGAGACTAAAAAGAGGTAGACCAGACATATTTGCTGATTGGACTGTCTATGATAAACGTATTGAGCTAATGTATTCAGATAACTACCAGCACATTTTTTACACTGGTGATATATCGTATTTAAACGACGTAATATACGATAACAGTCAAGATTCGTTAACACAGCCTATAATATGAATACGCTGTTCTAAAGAAGCATTTACAAATGTGTGCTTCTTTGTTGTATCAATTAGATAGCTCGAGCCGTCTGCTGGTAGACGAATAACTTCATCATCTACTACAAAGAAACAATTTTCATTTGTTATTAAAGGTATGTGAATTCTTTTAGTTGGATCTTGATGATACGTGTAACAAGTTTTACCACCCATCCTCATAACGCGCGCTCTGAATACACCAAGCTCTTTTAACACAGAATTAGTATAAGACAGTTCTGGGAATAAAGGAACACAGAAATCTTCTTCTGTGTGATTCAAATTGTGTAATCGACCAGTGCCATAAAGGGGGTCTGTGTTACCTTCTACTGTTTGCAAAGAAATTTGGTCGTCGTACTTTGGTAGAATACTCTCTAGCTCAAGCAATATTATGTCTATATTTACGCGCATACTGTTAATTCTTTCACATTATATTTTTGGCTGAGAGTCCATTCAATAACCTCTATAACATATTCTAAAGGCATTTTCTCAACATCTTTATGCGCTGATCTTTCTGTATCAAAGTAGCCAAAGTTTAAACATGTGGTTTTTTTACCAGCTATGAATAGATGATTATTAGCTTCTCTCAATGCTCTTTTTTCTACTGCGTATTGGTGCAGATATGTAAAATCACTAGCATGAGACCCTATATTAATAATACGCTTATTAAGCTCTGCTGCTTTATACAACATATCTACTTGACTAAATCCGTCATGCTTGCAATTAATGAATACATCGCATTCTTCTAAGGACTTGCAGTTTCCATACAAGTCTGTTAAAGCCTTTCCCAGTCCTCGTCTTGTTCCAGTTATGTAGTATTTCATTTTATTCACCTCTGTATAGTATTCATATTGTATTTATTAATTTCATTTAAATGCAAATTAACTGTTGACATACGTGTTCTAAGATGATATAATGGTACTATAAATTGAGTTGAGGAATACATTATGAAATACGCCATCTATCAGATCAACATCACAAATGATCAGCATGATCTCATCAATAAAGACGGTTTTGGCGCTTGCCCTGAATTTGTGGCTAAGCAAGGTATGTCAATGGACTTTGAAGGTAAGAAATTAGCTGGTCGAGCGCTGGCTGCTTGGCGTGAGGGTTACTACACACAAGTTAGTAACATTCACGCTGAATCACTGGATGGTGTTTTTAAAGTTGGTAACATCGGACCAGAAGAAAAGATTGAAAGATTGCAGCGGATGCACTCAGTCTCTATTGGCGATGTTATCATTGACGAAAACGGCGTCAAATCAGTTGTTGCTCCTTGCGGATTTGAGTCCTTATAAGAAAAGGTGTTCTTATAACAAAACGATCTAATCAAAAGTCGTTTTGTTATTGACACTTACGTTCTAAGATGATATAATGGTACTATAAATTGAGTTAAGGAATACATATGATATTTAACACAGATTTTGGAATGTACACAGAACAGGGCAACTCATTAGTAGCTCGTATCTCAACTGCCGCAATGAAGTTAGCTCAGCTCGATGGTGGAAAGAATGCTTGGGCATTTGCATCACGTGAGCTAAAGAAGCTAAGCTGCGCAGAGGGTTTTGAAGAAGCAGCTGATACTCTTGTTTCTCAGAATGTCTTTGATGAATTAAGTAGTGCATCTCCTACTCCAATGCAATTTAGCTAATTCTTTTGTTGACACTTACGTTCTAAGATGATATAATGGTACTATAAATTGAGTTAAGGAATACAACATGTCTTACTGGTCACACGCAAAGAACGTCATCGGGGTCTTCACTGAGAAAGACTATGGTAACAGATTCGAGTACAGCCTCTTAGAGGACACTGATGGGGCAAGCTTTGTAGGCAGCAACTATAACCACAAGGTATGGGTTGGTGGTCTCGTGAATGATCAGGGGTGGCGCTACGCCGACGTTAAGAAGACTGTAGCATATGTAGTTGTAGATGAAGACTCAGCAGGCCGACCAATTGTTGAGAAGTGGAACATAAAGAATCAGAAGGAATATGTGTAATGATGGCTTATTGTGACTATATAGCAGACACCATAGAGGTGCTTCTACGGCGCGAGATGATTGACTCAGAGAGCTGTGGTGACGCGATCTTAGAATACGTGGGTAACCCTAAGCTAGATTTGCACCCCACTGAGGGGTGGTTCCAGAGCACTATGAAGACGATTGAAGTGACTGATGTCAACGGTAAGAAGTATAAGATCACTATAGAAGAGGCTTAGAATGGAATACACAGTTGTTTGCAATGATGGTACAGAGCAGAAGTTCTACATTCGTGAGTACGCTGAAATGTATGTACGTGTCTATGGTGGACGCCTTGTTGGAAAGCCAGAATTGACTCTGGTGCAGGCTGCGTAGCTTTGTTATTAAAAGCTGCCTTCTTATAACATATTGATCTAATTAAATGATATTAACTGTTGACACTTGTGTTCTAAGATGATATAATAGTCTTATAAACAAATAAAGGTAAGGAATCAAAATGCGGTTAATAATCAAAGATATCATGAAGGTTGCAAAGGTTGATGAAGCTCAAGCTGAGAAGATTGAATATCAGATGGAATGCAATGGCGTTAACTTCTCTGATTGTTCTACCAGAATGTTCAATCGCTCAGTAAAAGAAGCTATTGAAGATATGGCAGCGTAAAATAATTTGATTAAATGCAAAATAACTGTTGACAACCTCTTACAGTTAAGTTATAATAGTCTTATCAACAATCAAGGAATACAATATGAAAAGTGCTTATGATGCTACTCCAAATGAACTTATCGTTGCAAACATTGGTCGCAAGCTAATGGACATTTCAGTTAACACTCCTATGAAAGGTTTGGATGCTGAAGGTATTGCTCGTACAAATCGTATGAGTACATTTGGCGATACTCTTACTCGTTTTGGCGCTCCTTGGGGTCCAAAGAATCTTGCTGAAGTACTAAAGACTTCTGGCATTGGTAAGAAAGAAGCTGAAGAATTTATGAAACTTGGTTACACTCAATAAAGGAAGCTTATAATGGTTATGATCAAAGAGTTGGTTTTAGAAATTCGTGAAATGTTGGAAGAAGGTTATCCTGCATTGGCAATTGCCGCAACCCTTGATGTTCCTTCGGAAGTTGTTTGGGATGTTAAAGATCAGTATATGATCTCATAACTTTTTGCTTTAATTGAAATTAACTATTGACATTCGTTTTGATATGATCTATAGTAGCTATATACAGTAAACCAAAGGAAACTATATTATGACACGTACTTCAACATCGTACTACTGCACTGTAAAAATGACTAACGGTAAAGTTGCTCCGGAAGATCAAGCTACTCTAGATGGTATTAAAATGGTTGTTAAACTTGGCAACGAAGCTTTTGGCGAATTTGAACCAAAGAAATATGTAAAGCTTCAAGCTCGCGGCCCTCGTCTTGGCAATCGCCGATACAATCAATCCCTACCTCTTAAGTATGCTGTTACTGCTGATGTCTACGTTTACAACCGTTAATAAGGATATATCAAATGATTAGAGAAGGAGAAGTTTGATGGATATGGATATACTTAACAGGTTGCATACGATGCACGTAGTCACTTCTAAGGACGCAGCAGTAAAGCTGATTGATACTACTAAGACAAAGAAAGTTGTTCTTAACCGTCTTTTATACGATATCTCTGTTGCGCCTAGTGCTGCTGAAGTGTCTCGTATCATGTGGCAAGTCTATATGTCTGGCAGTGGTTATGGTACCATTGGATCTACTTGGAAGAAACATTATGCAGATGCATAGAAGAGAATCATATATAGCTAACATCATTGACAACCACGAGTATGTTGTTGATAGTTGGTTATTTGATGCACTCGAAGCTGAGTTTGCTAAGGGTACATATTCTAGTAGAGAAAATTGTGATGCATTAGCATTAGAACTTACTCTCAAGCGTAATGGTAAAATTCGTACCTTACCAGCAGTCGATGGTGAATCTTATCAGTGGCGGCATGATTGGGCTGAAGACTGGGGACGTTTTTCTTCTGAAACGCCAATGTATTTGATTGATCTTAAGCGTAGGCCTGCTAAATACAATAACTACGTATTGTCTGGTACTGATAAAATGATCAAATCATATAACATGAATCAGCTAACGCATATAGTTGGCTTTGTACAAAATATTGAGCACGACTATAAACTAGGCGATGTCTTAAAATTTAAATACGAAGGCCTGCTGCCAATCAAACAAGCTGTTAAGCAGTCTAACCGCAAGACATCTAGTTACAGTCTTTTGTCAAAAAGTTGTTTACAAACGTCAGAAATTAGTGTATAATAGCTTATATAAATTTGTTATGGAGAAAATATGAAACATGATAATGGCAAGCCGCCAATCAATCTAGTTCCATCAGAAGCTATTATAGCAGCTGCTAATGTGTTTGCATTTGGTGCAAATAAGTATGGTGAAAACAACTGGCGACAAGATCTTAATGATTTTCCAATGTCACGCCATTATGCTTCTATTATGCGTCACATGCTAGCTTGGAATTCTGGCGAAGATATTGATCCAGAAAGCGGGCTATCTCATTTGCATCACGCAATGACTCAGCTAATGATTTTGACTGTGTGCCAACAAGAAGCTACAGCTGATGTAGATGATCGCTTCCGTAGGGTAGAACCAGATGAAGATTAAAATTGAAATTCAAATCGATACTGACAACGAGAAAGATGTTGCTAAAATGAATGAACTGTACCGCCTTATTGAAAACTATGATGAACAAGATGAAGGATATGAATTCGATGATTGATGTAAACTACATTCGTGAATACTTTAAAAGTGAATTAGCCGCTGAGCGGTTTACCATTGATAAGACTGGTGCTAAAACAATTGAGATGATTGGTGCATGCTTTATTGCAGATCAACCTGCTATCTTTGGTACTCCAAGCCCAAAGTATATTGAAGCTGAATTGGCGTGGTATGAATCCATGTCTACTAACATCAAAGATATTCATGGGCCTGATAAAGCACCTCCAGCTGCTTGGCTGTACGCTGCTGATAAGCACGGTAATATCAATTCAAACTACGGTAATCTAGTTTATGCTGATAAGTATCATAATCAATATGATCGCGCATTCACTGAATTGTGGAATAACCCTGATAGTCGCCGTGCTCAAATGATTTACAATCGTCCTTCTATCTGGGTTGAATTTGATGAAGGTGGCAAGTCAGACTTCATTTGCACTAATGCACAAACATTCTATATTCGTGATAACGTGTTACACATGGTATCTCAAATGCGATCTAATGATGTAGTCTTTGGCTATAAGAATGACTATGCTTGGGCGCAGACTCTTATGGATAACTTTGTCGATGACTGGAATCAAACAGTAGAATTCTCTGATGAAATCGGTACTGATATCCGTCGTGAACCTATTGTTAAAGGTGCACTTACGTGGCAAGTAATGAATCTCCACGTATACGAGCGTCACTTTGATCTTGTTAAAGGATAATATTATGAATAATCTTCGATACGGTGATGAAAGAGATTATGATTATGATCTTTCATCTGATATGAAATGGCATAATCGTTTCATTGAAATGGCAAAAATGGTTTCTACTTGGAGCAAAGATCCTTCAAGTAGAATTGGTGCTGTAGCTATTAATGATGAACGCCGAATTCTTGCCACTGGTTATAACGGATTTCCAAAGGGTATTGCTGATACTCATGAACGCCTAAATGACCGTGATGAAAAGTATCCTCGTATTATTCATGCTGAAATGAATGCTCTTATGAATGCATTATATTCTGGTGTTAGTCTTAAAGATTCTACACTTTATGTTTATGGGCTACCAGTATGTCCTTCATGTACTAAGTGTATTATCCAAGCAGGTATTAAGCATGTAGTAATACCAGCAGTAAACACGGATAAAGGTAATTGGCAGCAGGTTTGGGAAGAACAAAGTTTGCCAATGTTTGAAGAAAGTGGTGTACAAGTTACGCTTTTGGAGTTATAATATGACATACCTAGTAACAGACAACTGTGTTAAATGTAAGCATACTGATTGTGTATCCGTTTGTCCAGTTGATTGTTTTTATGAAGGTGAGAACTTTTTAGTAATTAATCCAGACGAATGCATTGACTGTGGTATATGTGTTGCTGAATGTCCGGTAGATGCCATTGTAGCAGATGTAGATTTGGCAGAACCAGAACGGATTATATGGCTAGAAAGAAATACTAAATATAGTGAACTTTGGCCTAACATTACGGAACAGAAAGATCCATTACCAGACGCAGAAATTTGGGATGGGGTACCAGGTAAATTCGTAACATTCGTCGAAGAGTCATAAATACAAATATCAATTATATTATGAAAAAGGTGAAACATGTCTAAAAAAATTCTTGTTACTGGTATGAACAAGTTGCAATGCACGAAAGACTTCTATCTTGATCAGCAACTCCAAGTAGTTCCATCACACTATTCTCTTATTCGCTGTTTTGAAGATATGGGCTACGAGGTTGATCAGCGGCCTGTATCCCTAGGCGAGGACCTATCTGGATATGATGAGGTAGTTGTCTATATCCACAGTATTCAGGCTTTCTGTCAGTATCTGTGGGCTGGTCTGTATGCTGTAAAGGCTCGACCAGACTGTATTCTAGCTTTTGATGATTGGCAATGGCCTCAAATCTATCAGTCTGTTGAAACATATAAACAGAAAATGGAATCAAACCACGAAGCAATCTTCCGCGATTATCTAACTGAATTGTGGCAAGGTAAAGAAGATAAAGCTACTATCGTATCCTATAAAGAAGATTACATTGAAGCTTGTAAAATCATCAGCAGTCGTTCTAATCGTTTACTTGTAAGTGCTTTTGACGGTGGTGATCTATCACTATTGAATCTTGGCTGGAAAGAAGAAAACGTATATCGTTATAATCCTAATCCTTACCACTTAAACCGCACTGAAGCTAATGGCTACGGTACTGATACTATTGCTCTTGATAACTTCTTTGGTGATGATGTTACACCAGCAAAAGAAAAGAAGTGGAACTTTGCTTCTCTTGTACAAGAAAAAACCCGCAAATGGCTTAAGGCTCAACAGCCCGACGATTGGAAATGGGAAACTGTTTTTTACGGTGCTAAGCGCGGTAAGTACAAATCAGAACGTCGTACAGAACCTGAAATGGTAAAAGTATTTGGTCAGCAGTGGGGTTGCCTAATGCCTGGATATTTTCATGCTGGATCTGGCTGGTGGCGGGCACGTCCACTTCAAGTAGCTGATGTTAATTCTATTCTTATCGGTGACAAGAAAGAAATGATGGTTTATTATAATGATGAAGCAATTGCTGGACTACGCGTACAAGATATCGAAGCTATGAATGATGAACAATTAGCTGCTACCGCAAAAGCACAACGTGACGCTCTTTATGCTACACACCCACTTGATAAAAGCGTTCAACGCGCAGAATTAACGAGAGTACTTGAAGCATGAGATATTTAGTAGTAGGTGCCGGTTTTTCCGGCGCAGTTATTGCCCGCGAGCTTGCAGAAGCAGGACATACGGTAGAAGTTATTGAAGTCCGAGATCACGTGGCAGGCAATGCATATGATTATGTAAACACTGACGGCATAAGGGTACATGAATATGGTCCTCATTTATTCCATACTAATAACAAAGAAGTGTATGAATGGCTTGGTAAGTTTACGGAATGGGTACCATATCAGCACAAAGTAAAAGCTTTACTTGATGACGGTCGTTATGCTACTCTTCCAGTAAACCGTGAAACTAAAGATATGGTAGGAGAAGAAAACGTTCTTGATATTTTCTTTCGGCCGTATACTAAGAAGATGTGGGGAATGGAACTTGACGAACTAAATCCTGATATTATTAATCGTGTTCCTATTAGAAATGACGATAATGAATTGTATTTTCCAAACGACGAATATCAAGCAATGCCAAAAGATGGTTACACTGCTTTAGTAGAAAATATTCTTGACCATCCAAATATTCAAGTACAATTGGGTACAGCTTATGATCGAAGTGTAGATTGGCTTTTTGATCATATTTTTAATTCTCAGCCAATCGATCAATACTTTAATTATAAGCATGGTTACTTGCCATACAGATCGATTAAGTTCAATACTGTAACTCTGCCAATTCCTAGAGCTTTGCCAACTACAACAGTTAACTTTACTCACGACGGTCCACAAACTCGCGTAACTGAATGGAAGAATATTCCTGGCCACGGCGACAATAAATACAACACTACGCTTACCTTCGAAGAGCCATGCGATTACGTAGATAATAATTTTGAACGTTATTATCCAGTTAAAGATCGTGATGGTAAGAACCGTGAGTTGTATCAACAATATAGAAATGAACAGCCAGAGAATATGACCTTCATAGGTCGATGTGGACTATATGCTTATTTAGATATGCATCAAGCCATTAATTCAGCTCTTGCTACAGTGAGGAAATTCTTATAATGAGTAATGTTACACACGCAAGCATCGTGCCTTTGATTGGTGGTGAAACGATTGCATCACAAAAAGCTTTTGGATCAAAACCTCTACATCTTATGTCATACGAAGCATTTGCAGCTAATGACAGACACATCGTAAATTACTATAAAAACGAAGTTCCTTATTACGTACTAGACAACGATCAAGCTCCACCAGCTAATGAACGAGCTGATGTTGTTGCATCTGTATGTCCTTGTGCAGGCTTGTCTATGATGTCACACGGATACGGAGATCAAAACGAAAACAACCAATGGTTAACAACGACTGCAAAGTATATCCTTGGTGATTATAAGCCTAAAGTATTCTGGGGTGAGAACGCTCCTGGATTCGCTGGTAAAATCGGTACAACTATTCGTAATCAGATGAAAGAGATCGGTAAAGAAAACGGTTATACGATGAGTGTTTACCGCACTAAATCTTTATTGCATGGTGTTCCTCAAGTTCGCGAGCGTTCATTCTACTTCTTTTGGAAAGGAACCCAAGTTCCAATCTTTAATTATTTTGAACGTGAATATACTCCTATTGAAGAACTGATTCGTAATGTTAAATCAAATTTCCAAACCGAGTCTATTAGTAAAAAGAAGCCTTCAGATAATCCTTATTACAAATATATCCTTGAAGAGATTCATGGTGGTATTAGTCACAAAGATCACTCAGCTGCAATTGATCCTACGTCAGCTCGTGGTGTAGACGCGTTCTCTTATATTGAACGTGCTGGTCATACATATCTTCAAGTAGCAAAATGGATGGAGAACAATGGCTTCGAACGTGAAGTAGAAAAATGCCATTACAAATATGAAAAGCTTGCTAACGGCGGAAGTATCATGCGCCGTGGAGTTATTATTCCAAAGGATCGTATTGGTGCTTTCGTTGGTCACTATCCTACAATGCTTACTCATCCTGATGAAGATAGGTTTATCAACTACCGCGAAGCAATGTCCATTATGGGCCTTCCAGAAGACTTCGAGTTGGTCGGAGCGAGTCCTAAAGTTGCTAACCATATATGCCAGAACGTTCCGGTACAAACTGCCACAGATATGGCTACAGAGGTTCTGGCTGTGTTAAATAAAGAGAGAATAATGGTTGACACCGACTACGTTTTGCAGTATAATGGTACCAAGAGGATAGAATATGAAACTAAAATAGACACCTTGGAGGCCTACTTTTCATGACCACACATTTTATTATTGACTTCGAAACCATTGGTCAAAACTCGCGCGAAGTGCCTGCAATTGATTGCGCGTATACGACTTTTGACTGGGATCGTTTTACAGAGAATCCATACTCCTTTAAAGAGTTAGTGCTTGGTATGGAACAAGCTAAGTTTGATATTAAAGATCAAATGATTAATCACGGATGTAAATATAACGAACGTGATTTACAATGGTGGATGGATCAACCAAAAGAACTTCGTGGTAATCTAAAGCCATCTGCGAATGATCTTACAGCAGCACAATTTATGGAAAAGCTAATTGACTATTTGCGCACATCGGGTAAAGTCGATTACTGGTGGTCTCGGTCAAATTCGTTTGATCCTGTCATTCTAGATCGTCTAGCTCAAAATGCAAATAAGACCTCTTTGCTCGGCAGCTACCTTAAGTATTGGGCAGTACGAGATACGCGTACGTATATTGATGCTAAGTTTGATTTTAATGTATCGGGCGGAAAGAACGCGTTTATTCCTGTATCGGATGTTGCAAAGTGGGAATACAATTTTAAATTACATGATAGTAAACATGATGTTGCAGCAGATATTCTGCGGCTGCAAGCTATCGCAAGAGCAGAAGCAGATTTGGAGCAAGTAGAAATATGAAAATTGAAGTAAGTATTGACGAACTAAAAAAGCATAAGATCTTTGTAGGTACACCTATGTACGGCGCTCAATGTGCTGGTACGTATACTAAAGCATCTACAGACTTAGCTATGATGTGTGCAGCTAATGGAATTGGTATTCAGTTCTATTATCTGTTTAATGAAAGCTTGATCCAACGAGCTCGTAACTATATTGCAGATGAATTTATGCGCTCTGATTGCACCCACCTTCTGTTTATTGATGCAGACATTGGGTTTAATCCTCGTGATGTTCTTGGGCTATTGGCAGTAAACCTCACTGATCCAGAAAAGTATAATGTCGTAACAGGTCTATATCCTAAGAAAACTATTGCTTGGGAAAAAGTTCAAAAAGCAGCAGCAGCTGGTAAAGCTGACGAAAATCCTTTTGAACTAGAAAACTATACCGCTGATTATGTATTTAATCCGGTAAATAAAACAACCTCTATTAATCTTGGTGAGCCTCTAGAAGTTGCTGAAGCTGGTACAGGATTTATGCTTATTGCTCGGGAAACATTCGAGAAATTCGCCACAGCATATCCAGAACTAAGCTATAAGCCAGATCATGCTCGTACTGAGAATTTTGATGGTTCGCACAATGTTCATGCATACTTTGACTGCATTATTGATCCGGTAACTCGGCGCTACTTATCTGAAGATTATTTCTTTTGTAAGAAATCACGCGAAGCTGGAATGCAAATTTGGGCATGTCCTTGGATGCAACTACAGCATATTGGTACTTATATCTTTAAAGGTGATCTTGGCAAGATTGGCCAGCTTGGTGTTTCTGCAACAGCAGATCAATCGAGCAAAAAGAAAGAATATAATAAGAAAAAGAACAAATAATATGTTGACAGTTGTCAAAATCTATGATATTATTACTATAAATAAACAACAAGCACCAAGGAGTTTTACATAATGAAATTTAGTGAACGTACTATTACTATCCTCAAAAGCTTTTCGAGTATTAACAAATCTATCTTAATGAAAGAAGGTAATACTCTTAAGACCGTAACACCAGAAAAAACTCTAGTGGCAACGGCAACTATTCCAGATCAAATCCCGTCTCAGGCATGCATCTACGACTTGTCTCGTTTTTTGTCAATCTTGAGCTTGTACAAAGATCCGGATGTAGAATTTCATGATAAGTATTTCATGATTAAAGCTGGCAAGCAACGTACTAAGTATGTTTATGCCGATATTTCCATGATTCATGCTGCGCCAGAAAAAGACATTCAGTTGCCTTCTGCTGACGTTGTAGTAGATGTTTCGTGGGAAGACCTTCAGTCTGTTATTAAAGCAGCTGGTGTTCTTCAATTCCAAGAAGTTGCTTTCGTTGGTCAAGACGGTAAAATCTACCTGAAGGCTATCGACGGTGCTAACGCAAACTCAGATGATTATGGCGTTGAAATTGGAACAACATCTGACGAGTTTAAGATTATTATTAAAACCGATAATCTCAAACTATTACCCCAGAATTACACGGTTACTCTTTGCGCAAAGGGTATCTCTGAATTCAAAAGCGAAGGTGTAACATACTTCGTAGCAATTGATACTAAGTCGACTTACAAAAAAGGATAATGAAAATGAGTGAACAAAACCAAAACCAAGAGCAAGAAGCAATCCAAATTTCTCTGCAAGATCTAGCAACTGTTGTGCAAATGATTGATGCAGTTTCTCGACGCGGAGCGTATGAAGGCAACGAACTTGCTGGCGTAGGCATGCTACGTAATAAGCTAGAAGCTTTCCTTCGTCAGAATACTCCAGAAGGTGAAAATACTGAAGGACGCATGCCGGCAGACGCGCCAGCCAATGTACCGGCAGAAGCACCAATGGCTGGAAAAGTTAAAAACTAAGGCGCTACCTTAGATCAACGATGCTGGCTCTCGTTGTAAAATAAACCAGCACTTATTTCTTATATTATGATTGGTGATGATAAATGGCTATTGATGTAAAAGCAAATGAAGTATTGTGGGTAGAAAAGTACCGCCCACAGAGAATTGATGACACGATCCTCCCAGAAAAAACCAAGGCTGCTTTCAAAAAGTTTGTTGAAGATGAAAGTATTCCTAACCTATTACTTAGTGGTGGTCCAGGCGTAGGCAAAACTACAATCGCGAAAGCTATGCTCGAAGAGCTAGGATGTGATTATATTGTCAAGAATGGTTCACTTAACGTTAATATCGATACACTTCGATATGAAATCTCTACTTATGCTTCTTCAGTGTCACTTACAGGTGGCCGTAAATATGTTATTTTCGATGAAGCAGATTATCTAAATGCAACATCAGTTCAACCTGCCTTGCGCAACTTTATTGAAGAGTACTCTTCTAACTGCGGTTTCATTTTTACATGTAACTTCAAAAATCGTATCATTGAACCACTGCGTTCTCGTTTGTCTGAAGTAGACTTTACTATTGAAACTTCGCAGCGTCCTAAGATGGCTATGAATTTCTTTAAGCGCGTATGTGCTGTTCTTGATAACGAAAGCGTTCCATACGAAAAGCCAGTTGTTGCTAAAGTAATTGAACGCCACTTCCCAGACTTTCGTCGTGTACTAACCGAGCTTCAGACATACTCTGCGTCTGGTAACATTGATGAAGGTATCTTTGTTAACCTAAAGCAAGAGTCTATGGATGAAGTGTTTAAACTGCTCAAAGCAAAGAACTTCACTGGAATGCGTAAATGGGTTGCTTCTAATAGCGATCAAGATATGAACGAGATGTTCCGCCGCATATATGATATGTCGACTGATAAAGTTCAAATGAAATCTATGCCAGGATTTGTAGTTACTCTTGCAGACTATATGTACAAAGCAAATTTTGTGGCTGATCTTGAAGTTAACATGGTTGCGTTCTTAACAGAAGTTATGTTAGAAGCAGAATACCAATAATGAGGGTGCGCAATGACTAACGAATGGGCTAATAAACGCGTTAATATTTCTAATATCAAGTACAATAATGACTTTAGTTCGCAATCTAAATCTTCTGGAACTATTATTACAAATAGTGATCTTCTTTTGCAAAACGCAGATTACAAAAAAGTAAAAGATGTAATTGAAAGACTAATCGTATCTGGTATTAGTAGAATGGGTGAAGGCTATTGCATTAGTGTTAGCGATATCGCTTTCAATATGCTTAATCAAGCTGGAATTAAATGCCATCTTATGGAAGTTCAACTTAGTGCTGTCGATCATATTGATAACAAGACATATATGGTTGGATTTCAAACCTCATATCAGCAAGGCAGCCATCTTAATGTTGACACTCATGTTGTCGTAGTAACAGACACTGAAATTCCTATGATTATAGATCTATCAATTGCTCATAGGCTTCCGCAAGGCTTCCAGTGTATTATTGATAAAGCTATCAATGAGGGTGATAAAGTAGTATGCAAAGTAGAATTACTTGGCTGGACATATATCTATCAAGAAAAGAAAACGGGCATAGGTGTTCCAATGCTGCACCAAATTAGTATTCTAGAAAGAATCAACACAGATAGACAGATTTTTGATAGTATTAAATCCTTGAAAGTTCTTAACTATGTTGGTATTGTACTGAGTATCTTCGCCTTTGGGAACGTGGTTGCTAAACTTCTAATTGACTGGTATAACTAATGGGCCAGTGGATAGATAGACTTATTAGATCTAAAACTGTAGAATGCGCTTTTTGCAATAAAAAGGTTGACAAGAAGACTAGTTTTAGTGTAAAATTAAATACAGCTGAAGGCCTTCATGAAATCAAAGCTTGCCCTGAATGTGCCGATGATGTTAACAATGTACTAAAAGCTATTGAGGATGTTAAAAATGACTCTTCCTTATGAACGTAGATGGGCGGTAAATAACACACGGCAATTCTTAATAGATTTGCTAAATCCTAAGAAAACGCCAAGGGTTCCATCGGATATACGTAAAGAAGCATATAGATGCTTAAAGCATTATCCTGGCGATTATTATATGGACAAGGCTGCTGAGCAAGCACCAGATATATTTGGAGAGTGGAAGAATGAGTAAAGAATATAGCCCGTTTGATTACATGAATGCAGTCTCCTTTTCAAAAGAAGATCTCATCGGCTCAAGTGATCACCCAGAAATTGCAGAAAAAGATTATAGTCCTTACATGGTAAATCGCGGATTTGCTAACTTTGAAGATACTATTTTACATGCTAACGAATTAAACCAGCGACATCATCTATTTCATAGGGCGCAGTTTGATTATTATCGTGGGTCATTGCGTAAACGTAAACGCTTTTCTAAATGGCCAAAGGCTGATAAAAGTGTAGATCTTGATGCCATACAGCAGGTGTATTCTTGCAATCGTACAGTTGCAAAGTTATATTTCAAAGCGTTAACAGCAGACAACCTTGAAGTTATTCGCGCCAAAATGAATACTGGCGGAGTTTCTAAATAGAATAAATATATTGGATGGTCATGGTGAGCATCGTGATAATAAACAATATATAAAAATAAAAGGTGCTGTACGTTATGGAAAATGAAGACATTTTCAAAGGTGTCGGTATAGAAATTTCGCTTCCTACTCCAGATAGTTTTTTAAAAATTAAAGAAACTCTCACCAGAATTGGCATATCTTCTCGTAAAGAAAAGAAATTATATCAAACATGTCATATTCTGCATAAGCAAGGACGTTATGCAATTCTACATTTCAAAGAGTTGTTTATACTTGATGGCAAGAAAAACACATTTACAGAAGAAGACTTAGCAAGGCGCAATACTATTGTTAATCTTTTAGAAGAATGGGAACTAGTTTCTATTGTTAATAAAGATAATATAGAAGGTTTAGTAGCTCCTATAAATCAAATTAAGATTTTATCTCACAAAGAAAAATCGAACTGGACTCTAGAGGCCAAATACAATATTGGGAAAAAGTGATTATGAACGTATTTAAAGTGAATGAAAAAGCAGAGCTACCAGATTATGCAACAGAAGGTTCAGCCTGCTTTGATATTAAAGCATGTATTAGTAATGGGCAAAAATTAAGATCGTTCAACGCTTTTAACAAAGAAATGTCTGTTGTCGTAAAAGGCGTAGGCGGAAATCCAGACGCATTTCAACTACCTCCCGGAATACGAGTTCTTGTACCAACAGGTCTTATCTTTGATATTCCTAAAGGTCACGTAATGAAGATGTATATTCGTTCTAGTCAAGCTTTGAAAAAAGGTTTGATTATGGCTAATGGAGTTGGTATAATTGATTCAGATTATGTAGAAGAATCTTTTATGATGCTAGAGAATGTTTCAGATAGTATGGCACTTGTCGCCAATGGCGAAAGAATTGCTCAATGTTTAATTGAGAAAACTACCCATATGAAAATTTCTGAAGTAACAGAAAAACCAGGACAAAAAACTGATCGCGAAGGCGGGTTCGGCAGTACTGGTTGAATATAAATAATGGTGTGGGGATGCTTCGGGTTCCTACACCACTTAACCGCCGGTTTAACAACGGCACAATATAATCTTGCTTAACAGGAGATAGCAAAATGACTAACACTACCACTCGTAGATTCAACGCAGATCTACTCAATGACCCGTACTTTATTGGTTTTGAAAATCTTATTAATAAGATGACTCAACCAGCTGGCGGTCAAACAAATTATCCCCCATACAACATCATTAAAAAAGCAGATGATGAATTTGAGTTACAACTTGCAATAGCAGGTTTCTCTTTTGATGATCTTAATGTAGAAATTAAAGACGGGGTATTATCCATAACTGGTGAAAAGACTGGCAATGATGAACATGATTACCTTCATAAAGGAATCTCGTCTCGCTCGTTTATTCGTACTTTTACTCTATCAGATACTATTATTGTAAAAGGAGCAGATCTCAAAGATGGCATTCTAAGCATCGAACTTGAGAATGTAATTCCGGAAGAAAAGAAACCCCGAAAGATCGATATTGGTCGAAGTAAGGAATTTCTTAAAGGATAAGATAAAGGGAGCTTAATTGCTCCCTTTTTTTATGCGATCGACCCAGTTAAGCCGTATGGAAGAAGTGAAGGTCCACCATTACCTCCGCCACCGTTAAAGCTTACTTGTTTAACACTTGATCCACCATTATTAATTGTTACTGGCGAAGGAGCAATTGTCTGAGCATTAATAACCGTAGTTCCACCACTTACTGCACTACTAGAAAGAGTACCTAATCTCTTTGATAGTGAGCCAGGTGCATAATCAATGTTTAAATAATCCTCAAGCGATTTAATTTCTTGTTGTATATCTGAAGGCGGCTGTGTGCCGTTTATTTCAGCTTCTATTAATGCATCAAGCACACGCGCATCTCTTTTTAAGACGTAATTCTTTCTCTCGGCCCGCATTTCATTACGACTTCCGCGACCACCGCTTGGTGTTATCTGAGTCATTGGTGTACCGTCTTGATTGTGTGTATTACTAAAACTATCATCCCATCTGGTTTGTAGTCTATTTCGACCACCCTGCGATGTTGGTCTAGGTCTTACAGTCATTTGTGCTTGATCAGCTGCAGTTGGTTCTACTGCAAACGCCCATTTAGCAACATAAAAACCTAATGCTTCACCGGCTAACGCACCAGCAATACCGCCAATTGCGCCGAGTAACAATGTACCCCAACCAGTTAACGGTGGTATAGAGCCGATTGCAGCTCCAATAGCCACCCCGCCAACACCACCAATAATGCCGCCAAGTATTGGTGCCAATGCTTCCATTTTTTGATCATCAGTCATATCACTAGATAATACAGTATAAATTTGCCACATGGAATAAATTGCAAAGGCGATACCTACTGCTTTAAATAACACCGTAAGACGTTTAAATATTTTAGAATATTTTGGATCTAACGTGTTTTCCATTATTCTTAAAGCATCAGCATCTGACACAAACTGCCCGCTACTATTAACTAACTGTTTGCCTCTCATTTGTAAACCGCTTCTTTGCCCAGCAGCTGAGTTAGTAACATCTATTCGAGTTTGGGCACGTGATGCTGGAGTAGTTACAACAGCTCCTGGTCTTGCACCATTTGTAGCAGCTCTCCGTGCACCCGGTTCTTCTATAATAGTACCGCGGCCACCACTAGGCGGCACTGCGTCATCTATTTTACGGCCAATGCCTAAAGCGCGTTGTACCCACGTTTGGCCATTTCTAGTTCTCATCCCGTCGGCTAGGTCTTGACCCATTTGCGTTATTCTATTTCGCAATACTGCCATTGCAACACCAAAAGTACTAAGGCCGCCGAGAACAACCGTTGCGATATCTCCCCAAGATATATCGAGTACAGCT
>Ga0208134_1000562_pt1 | contig 24369 bp, 34 predicted proteins | sample VirMetDEL_Mar_31_FD_184515 | JGI IMG/M metagenome (GOLD analysis project Ga0208134, IMG submission 184515) | Aqueous microbial communities from the Delaware River and Bay under freshwater to marine salinity gradient to study organic matter... | ecosystem: Environmental > Aquatic > Marine >... | reverse complement strand
GCTTGGGTAGAAGAACCGCGCGTTCGTATCTGGTTAAATGCGCGAGGCCAACGGCCTTTCGAATTCAATCTATACGCGCATAGCTACGACGTAAAACACGACGTGTATCAAAAACTTGAGGACGAACTAGTAGGAGTAACAAAATGATAGAGAATTTATTGATATTAACAGGTTTTATCGTTATTTTTGGGTTGGCTCTTGGATTGAGCCAATTAATTGTGAGTTTATTTTGGAGGTTTGAGGATGAAATTGATACCATGATCACAATTAAAGACGTAGAGGAAAACTTAACATGATGGCAGGTTGGCATATTATTAAAAACAGTAAACCAATACCGAGTCGCAGTTTTGACTGGGACTATTGGCATGAGGATTATGACGGAGAAAATGGGCTATCCGGCACTGCATCTAGTGTAAAAGACGCGCTACAGCAAATCTCAGAAATCGAGGAAGAATTAGAGCAATGTTAATTAGACGAAAATCTGCAATGACAGGTATTATCCGTGAAATTGAAATAAATGTAACGGAAGAGGAATTGCAAGAATGGCAAAATGGCGCATTAATACAAGGTGCTATGCCTAACCTGACACCTGACGACAGGGAGTTTATAAAAACAGGTATTATCGCGGAGGAGTGGGATAGTCTAGCTAGTGATGAGTAAATTATGATAAAAATAAGGTTAATTAAACGTAAATAACGGTAAAATACAATGCTATTAGATGAAATTGAATTAATTGGAAAATCTGCACCTATAGGAGTCCAGATACGGGCTGTATGTCCTTTTTGTAAACAGAGGAAAAACAGCAAAGAGGAAACTCTAACTGTTTTGCGGGAAGAAGGTGTAATAAAATATATGTGTTTTAGTGCCAGCTGCAATAAGAGGGGATATATTGGTGATGTAAGCTCCGTAGGCAAGCGTGGTACGTCAAAAGAGTTTACACCCAAGCATTGGCATGGTGATGTTACTGCGCTAACTGAGAAGGCTATAAACTATCTTCAAGATAGATGCGGATTGTATGGCGAAATATTACGTGTAAACAGAATAAAATCTACTGAGGTAGGTGGTGAACCTTATCTACACATAAACATTATAGACTACAATTTCAAAGTTGTTGCAGACTACTTAAAAAATATAGGCGTGATAACTAAACACACACCAAAAAACTTTTTATATGTAAAAGAAAATCGACCATTGTTGTATTTTCCAAAGGGAGTAGATCGTTATGATCCTCCACCAAATAAATTATTAGTAGTTGAAGACCCCTTATCTTCTATTAAAGTAAAGCAAGTATGCCCAGTTGCGGCCCTACTTGGTACAAATATGAACGAAACAGATTTACTGAGTATAAAAAATAGCGGATTTAAGGAGGTGTTACTATGGTTAGATACAGATGCTACTGACAAAGCATATAAAATTGCAAGCGATTTGCGGCATATTTTACCGATAACAGTGATACCAAATACGTCAAATGTTGATCCAAAAGAGATGCCTATAACCCTTATTCGGCGCAGTATTTTTCCATATTTAGATTCAGGATGGAAGTATTAGTCGGGAAGATGATTCAAATCGCGCCAATTTTAGTCTTATTTGCGACTAATTTTGATACAAATTGTAACTTTTTGCTGGATTTTGGATCTAATATTATACAAGCTTTAGAAAAGTAATTGAGCAACAGCGAGATTACATAGTAATAAATATAACTAATATACGAACCCTTAAAGGTTCGTTATATATATACATACTATATACTATAATTAAATATGCGAGCTTTAAGGCTCGCTATATATTATATATAAATAAGAGATATTATGAATATTAATAAACAAGTAGAAACTAGACTTATTCAATTAGCTAAACAAAAAGATAAAAAAGCATTTGCAGATTTAATTAAAATATATGGACAAAAGATACGAATGCAGATTTCAAATGAAATGAAAAACGCACCATCACATGAAAACCTGGAAGATGTGTATCAAGATACACTTACACGTATTTTTAAACATATAAAGACCTTTAAAGGTGATGCATCATTCTTGACATGGGCTACCAGAATTGCTAAAAACTGTTGTTATCGTTTCTTTGAAAAAGAAAAAAAGTTTGCTAATGAACATGCAGCAGATATGACACCTGCAACAAACGAAAGTTTAGACACTGCAACCAGTGATCATATTTTTAACACACCGGAGCGGATTATGGAAAGTAAGCAAGATTTACAGCAAATAATAAAGAAGATTAGCGAGCTACCCACCATATACCGTGACGCGATCTGGTTATACTCATACAGGGAGATGTCTTACAAAAATATTGCCGCGCTACTAGGTATTTCTGCAAGTACTGTGAAAGTTAGAATTTTAAGAGCGCGTAAAATGCTGCTAGGTGTAGATCCTGCTTTGGAACAACGAGCGTGGCAGGGAATAACAATTAAAAATTTAGCTGTAAAACCTACTTACAAACAAGAAAATGGATTTAATCCGACTTATTACAAAGAAAGTGAGGCTAGAAAAGAATGTCTAACTTAATAGATTCAGCATTTGAAAGGTCTTTTTACACTAATATTAAAGATTTAGAGGTTAGTGTTACATATGAAATATATGAAGGAGCAGTAGGTAAACGTAATGTTAAACCTTGGGATATTTGGCTTAATAACGTAGTAGAAGTTGGCAGTAATACTGAAATACTACCTATGCTTAATGAATCATGCATTGAAGATCTTGTCGAAGAAGCTGAGGAAGATTACGAAAATTTCTTAGATGAGAGTTAATAATGTTAGATCATAAAATATTATCGGCTTGTGCAAGTAGTAGAGATTGGTTTAATAAAACTACCCTTTATCTTGATACCAATACCATGCCAGCAATAGGAAAAGCTGTCTTCAAAGAAATAAGTAACTTTTATTCAATAGACAGTGATGCAGACACTGTGGATGTAGCGTTGATTGGTGAAAGATTAGTAAAATCTTTGCCAAAGCAAAAAGAATCCGTTATCGAGTATATCGCTAATATTGTAACTAACGTTTCAGATGCTAATGTTATTGAGTTGATCATTGATCAACACAAAGAAAAACTATCGCATGACATGGCTATAGCTGCGGGAACTGGTGACTTAGTAAAGTTAGCTAAACTAGTAGAGCAGTATAGTAAAGCCTCGACACTAGTAGAGGATGGCGAAGAAGCGGTTGTTTATACAGCACCCAATATTGGCGAGTTAACAGACACTTTACTGTCTGATAATTTAATTCCAATATACCCAAAAAAGTTAAATGATTTACTAGGAGGTGGAGTGCCTAGACAGTCGCAGGTAGGTGTAGTTGCAAGACCTGACATAGGTAAGAGTACTGTTACTATCAATATAGCAGTACAAGCCTGTATAGAGGGCTATAAGGTAGTGTTCTTTGGTAATGAGGATCCTGACAGCGTTATGATATTACGTGCGTATACAAGGTTCCTGAAAGCAACTAGGGATAAGATCTTAGCTAACCCAAACGGGGCATATGACGCTGCAATGAAGAGAGGACTTGCTAATTTTACTTTCATTAGCTTAAGTCCTGGAACTATGGTTGAAATTGAACAATATGTAAAAGATCTAAAGCCCGATGTCATTATCGTGGATCAGCTAAGAAATATGAGGGTAGGAAGTAAAGATACTGGACTCACAGACGCCTTAAACACACTAGCTAAGGAAGGTAGGACATTAGCTAAGAAGTATAATTTAGTCTCAATCGTTGTAACACAAGCTGGCGATAGTGCTAGTGGTAAATTGATACTTGATTATACTGACGTTGAATACAGTAACACGGGCTTTGCAGCCCAGTTGGATCTGATGATTGGGGTTGGTCAAAACGCAACCATGAAAGAAATAGGTGGTGCTATGTTTGCATTCCCTAAAAACAAACTGACAGCACCGCTCGCACCCTTTGAGGTAGTTATGAAATATGAGACGAACGAGGTATTGACTAGTGAGTAAAATGAAAGAGAAACTGAATAATTTGTTTGAATATAGAGATGGGGAGTTAATACGCAAAGTTAGCGGTCGAGGACGAAGCTCTAAGGTTGGTGATAGTGCTGGAACGCGCAGGCCTGACGGAAGGGTTCAAGTCAAGGTCGACGGTAAGGACTACCTACGCTATCGACTTATCTGGATCATGTTAAACGGGGAAATTCCAGAAGGGCTTGATGTCGATCATATTGATAACGACGCCCCTAAATCGGATGATCGCATCGAAAACCTACGACTAGCCACACGGACGCAAAATTTGCATAACATTGAGGCGAAAGGCTGTTGCTGGACTAGGGGTAAGTGGAGAGCACAGATCCAGCATCAAGGTAAGACGACTTTTCTAGGATATTTTAAATGTGAGACAGCCGCCCACTTCGCGTATCTCAAGGCGAAGAAAAAATATGCTAAGGAGTTCGCTCCACATGTTGCCTAAATTCGTATCAAACCCTGATCCTAATATTTACCTAGAAGGTAAAGCCCTTGTCTTAGATTTGGAGACTACCAACATTGAAAAAGGAGATGCAAGATATGATAACAGAATAGTGTGTGCAGCCAGTAAATTGGGAGATGGTAAGATACAATACCATCCATCAGACAGCATACTAGAGACAGTATCTAAGGGTGACTATGATTTTATTGTTGCTCATAACGCTAAATTTGAGTTAAAGTATTTTATTAAAAATGGGATTAATGTCAGCAGCATTCTAATATATGACACGTTACTTAGTGAAAAGGTAATCCTCAGCAACAGAAATAAACCACTAGATTTAGGAAGTGTGAGTCTCAGATACGGTGGTACGGCTAAAGAATATTTAGTTGACTTACTAATGAAAGGTAAGGTATGCCCATCAGAGATGCCTGAGAGCTTACTGAGACGTCGAGTTATTAAAGACGTATATGATACAGAGTTTATATTTAAACGTCAGGTTGAGGCTCTGCGTAGCTCTGGTGCATTAAATGTGGCGTATACTAAGAATGTTTTCTGCCCAGTAGTAGCAGATATGGAAATGAATGGGATGTTTTTAGATAAAGATTTAGCTAAAACACTGTCTAGGGAAGATAATAGACAACTACTAGACATACTTGAGCAGTTAGATGAAATTTCTGGTGGCATTAACTGGAACTCACCTAAGCAAGTAAGTAAGTTCTTATATGAAGATGCTGGATTTGATATACCACAAGTACGTAGACAACCTCTACTTAATAAGAATGGATCTGGTAAGACGGATGCAACTACTCTGGCGTTATTGAAACCAAAAAATAAAAAGCAGCGGAATATACTTGATCTAATTAGTAGACACCATAAGACAGGTAAACGGGTAAGCACATATCACAATAAATTTGAGGAGTATATTGAAGGTAACGACTGTTTGATGTGGGGTAGTATTAACCAAGCAACGACTGCTACACAGCGGCTATCTAGTTCATCGCCTAAATAAGTTGGGCGATTAAAACAATGTGAATTCAGGGGAACTCCCTATGGGACAATCCTGAGCGAAGCTAATATCATATCTACCTTTGGAGGTACATAATGAAAGATGTAAAACGATTATATGAGAAAACACAACTAACACTTGAACAAATAGCTGAAGCTACTGGTAAGACATATGCACAGGTACACTATTACGTATCTAAGCATTACTCTAAAGCTGCACAGAAGACCAGAAAGGTAGCTAACTATAGGAATAGTAAGTTAGGGAATAAGAACCCTATGAAGGGTAAGACACGAGAACTACACCATAACTACATAGGTGAAGTATCTGATGGTAAAGGTTATATAATGACTTTAAAACCTGATTGGTACGAAGGTAGGAAGGGTTGTAAACATGTGTTTGTGCATCACATAGTAATGTGTGAGGCACTTGGTCTTAAATGTATACCTAAAGGTTGGCACGTTCATCATGTCAACAAAGATAGGACAAACAATAGTTTGACTAATCTTGCTTTATGTGTAGCTGGTGCTCATATGAAATTACATCAATTAGAACGTGCAACGACTAGCCGAAAGGCGTAGGGGAAAAGGACAGTACCCGAAGCGCATTGCACCTGTTGCGAAAGAGCAGGTGATGATATAGTCTGAACTGCATGGTAACATGCAGAGTACAGGGATAGACGTAACACAAAAGAACTTACAAAATATAGATAGAACGCTGAAGAAAGTAGTTACTGCTAGACATGATGGCTGGATGACAAGACAGAATGATTATGCTCAGATGGAATTTAGAATGGCAGCATTCTTAGCTCAGGATGAACAGGCATTAATTGATATTAACAATGGTGAGGATGTACACAGTAACACGGCTACTGTACTCTTTGATGAGTATGCTGGATTAGCATTAGATGATCCTAAAAGAGGTAAGCTCCGCACTGCTGCTAAAGCAGATACATTCAAACCCTTATTCGGAGGTGAGTCAGGTACACCTAAACAACGTAAGTACTATGAGTTCTTCCGTAGGAGATACGCAGGGATCTCAGCATGGCACAGAAAGTTGATGGCAGAAGCCGCTAGCACAGGTAAAGTAGTAGCAAGAACAGGGTTGATATTTCATTTCCCAAACACTACATATCAGCAGAACGGTAATGTCACAGGTCATACTAAGATTAAGAACTACAATGTACAGTACATGGCAACAGGTGAGACAGCAGTGATAGGCACGTTCATGTTATGGCATCAGATGAAGAGCCATAAACTAAAAAGTTTACTAGTGAATGAGGTACACGATAGCGTAGTAATAGAGCAGCACCCAGATGAGCATGATATATTAACAGAGCTTTCAGAAAAAGCTATGGTAACAGACACACTACAATATATGAGGGATCTTTATGGCATAGATATAAATTACCCAGTAGCTATAGACCAAGAGGTACATACTAACTGGGGTTACAATAGAGAATGTGCGTAGGCACTAAATTATTATACAACATGGTAAATATATGATACAGCAAGCAGTAGTAGAAGATCGTAACGAACGGACTGGTAGTGGTAAAGATGGTAAACCCTGGAAAGCTATTGGTTTAAAACTCAATGGTACATTCATTGGTGGGTTTACAGGCCCACGTATGCCAGACTTAGAGAAAGTTAATATTGGTGACACAGTAGAGTTTGAGTCTAAGACTAATGGTAAGTATGAGAATCTTACGATGGTAAAGATTATAGCGGCTGCTAAAGTACTGCCTTCTGGTAAGACTGAGGCTGCTGTACGTAAAGATATTGCTATTACAGTAGGTGCATCAATGCATGATGCTACACGTATTGTATGTGATATGATTACTCACGGTGCTATTGCTCTACCATCTCAAAAGAATAAGAGTTATGATGCTTACATGGGTTACGTTAAACAGGTGTGTACGGAGTTAGTTGTGTTTGCAGTTAACTTTGAACTACCAGAAGCGGAGGAAGAAGTTGATCCTCTTGCCCCTGTTGAATCATTAGATGATGATATTCCATTCTAGGATATGAAAACTCTTTTGATAGACGGTGACATAGTGGTTTACAGAGCATCTTTTGCTGCTCAGAAGCGTATCACTGAGGTAGAATTACCTAACGGTTCTATTCAAAAGTTTCTTAGTCGTGCTGAAGCCAAGGAGTGGCTTCAATCGACTCAGCATTCTTTAGATGATGTAGAGATGACATACTCTACTAGCTTAGAACCTGTTGGTGTAGCACTCAATGCAGCAGATGCTATTATTAAAAAGATTATTAAGGGTACAGGCGTATTAGATTATAAGTTATATATCGAAGGTGCAGGTAATTACAGAGATGATTTAGCGGTAACACATCCATACAAAGGTAATCGAAAACAAGAAGATAGACCTTATCATTTACAAAGTGTGCGCGATCATTTAATTAAACGCTGGAATGCAGAACTAGTCTTAGGCATAGAGACAGATGATAGACTAGGTATCATGCAAGACGACGAGGATACTTGTATTGTATCAATAGATAAAGATCTAAACATGATCAGAGGTTGGCACTATGACTTTGTAAAAGAAGATAAGTATTATGTACATCAACATGAGGGTGATAGGTGGTTTCTATCTCAGCTACTGACGGGTGACTCAACAGATAATATTATAGGACTGAAGGGTGTTGGAGTTAAGACAGCTGCAAAGATATTAGATAAGGTAGACCCTGAAGGGGACTGGGGTTTGTATTACAGAAAATGTCTCACCATAATTCTTAATAAATATAATGAGTTTTTTGGTGAAGATCAAGGTCTGGCTAGGCTAAAAGAAAATGCTAGTCTTTTATATATACTACAAGCTAATGGTGAATTTTGGAACTACGAGGATTACATATGACTGTAGAAAAAGCAATCAGTGGTATAACGTGTATTACGCTACGTGAGGAGACAGATGAGCGTAACTTAACAATGGTTCCAAAGTATACTGCAATTTTATATGGTCGAGTAATTGCTGTTGGAGATACGCCCCACAAGTTATACCTTTCGATTGATGGTGCTATAGCTAAGATTATTGAAGACTCAAGAAAAGAAATGCTAAAGTTATTAATGGGAGATAGCACTTGAATATAATTGGAATAGATCCTGGAATCACTGGCGCGATATCATTAATATCTAGTGATAGGGTAGCCCAAGTGTGGGATATGCCCACCGTTAAGATTGACAACAAGCTAAAGCTAGATCTATCAGAATTGAATGTACTGATGGGTATGGTATTTTTGATTACCCACTTACACCGTAAGGAGGATACAGTAGTATATATTGAGAAGGTTCATTCGATGCCAAACCAAGGGGTATCGTCTACATTTAAATTTGGTATGACTTATGGTGCTATTTGCCAAGCAGCAATTCATTATTTTCACAGCTACGTTGATGTTACGCCACAAAAGTGGAAGAAGAAAATGAACTTATTAAACTGTGAGAAGGACGCAGCAAGGCTATTAGCAATTGAATTATTACCTGAATTAGCAGATAAACTTAGCAGGAAAAAAGACCACGGTAGAGCAGATGCACTACTCATAGGATCATACGGACTATTGAATAGTGGTAAGCCATAGACACGCAAGTAACTAATCAAACAGGAAAAGAAAATGAAATACGAAGTTAAAAATAGATTCACAGGAATCGTTCAATTTACCACAGAGATCAATTGTGACGAAAGCGAAAGTGATCCTATTAAGCTCGGACTGGCGGTCAAGTGGGGATTAGAAAACAAATCTAATCTCAGTGGCGCTGACCTCCGTGGCGCTCATCTCTATGGCGCTAATCTCAGTGGCGCTGACCTCCGTGGCGCTGATCTCGATGGCGCTTATCTCTATGGCGCTAATCTCGGTGCCGCTGATCTCAGTCACGCTAATCTCCATGGCGCTCATCTCTATGGCGCTAATCTCGGTGGCGCTGATCTCAGTCACGCTAATCTCAGTGGCGCTGATCTCGTTTACGCTAATCTCGGTGACGCTAATCTCCATGGCGCTTATCTCTATGGCACTAATCTCGGTGGCGCTGATCTCAGTCACGCTAATCTCAGTGGCGCTAATCTCCGTGACGCTAATCTCGGTGACGCTAATCTCCGTGACGCTGACCTCCGTGGCGCTAGTCTCGGTGGCGCTGATCTCGTTTACGCTAATCTCATATCAGGCGGTCAACGCTCAGACGGTTACGAGTTTTACGGCCAGATAAAAGATGGTGAATTATGGATAAAAGCAGGTTGCCGCTACTTCTCCATCGATGAGGCAAGGCGGCACTGGAACGAAACCAGAAAAGATACAACGCTGGGTGATGAGACATTCTTACGATTAAACATGATCGAGAGTATAGCAAAAACACGCTTTGGGGATTTTTAACGAAGTTATGAAAGCAAATATATCAAACCAGATAATTGACGCGCTTGAAAAGTTAGCGGAAGGTATTAATCGCGCTAATCCTTATGCCGAGTTAACGACGCCAGATGAAGTACTTTCTCTGCTGAGTGGTGTGCTTTTATCTGACGAGGACGCATCAGAAATAGCTTTCAGGATGAAGTAATGCAAAAAGTAGAACTAACTAAACGCTTGAACTCCGGCAAACTCACACTTGAACAGCATACCGAGCGTGTCATCGAGGGTAGGCCGTACCGATTCGAATACTGCTTTATCAGCAAAGGCCGGTATCAAATATTATGTTGTGCGGCACATAAACATGAAGGATATTTGATTAAAGAATTTGAAACGATGCCAGAAACACTGGCATGGATTAACAACTACGAGGGTACAATATGAGTAAAACACCTGCAAATGATAAAATTATTGCTTGGTGGAGCGCGGGAGTAACTAGCGCAGTTGCAACTAAATTAGCCTTACAGGAGTTTGGTGATAAAGTTGTTCCCATGTATTTTAAAATTAAATCAGCCCATGAAGATAATATAAGATTTAAAAAACAGTGTGAAGATTGGTATGGTTGTGAGATACTAGAATTTTCTTCAGAAAAATATGCAGATCAATTTGACGTAATAGAAAAAACTGGATGGATAAATGGGCCAAGTGGTGCTAGATGTACTATTGAATTAAAGAAAAAAATTAGGTTAAATATTGAAAAAACTTATAAGTATAACGCGCAGGTATTTGGTTTTGAGTTTAGTAAAAAAGAAATAAACAGAGCTTTACGTTTTAAGGAGCAGTACCCTAAAGCATTACCTATATTTCCTTTAATTGAAAAAAGGTTAACAAAACCAGAGTGTTTATTCTATTTAGAAAATGCTGGTATTAAAAAACCAGTTATGTACTCATTAGGGTATAAAAACAATAACTGCATAGCTTGTGTTAAAGGTGGTGCAGGCTATTTTAATAAAATAAAAATTGATTTTCCAGATCATTTTGAAAGATTAGCAAAACTTGAAAGAAAAGTAGGGAGATCTTGCATTAAAGGTACTTTTTTAGATGAGCTTAAACCTAATCAAGGTCAGCTACAAAAAGAAGTTATACCGGATTGCGGTAATTTTTGTGACATAGAATTTGAAGATTTAACACACCCACAACTTGAATTTATTTTTGAATACCCCAATTTAATGAGAAATATTTAACATATGCTGGAGATTAATAAATGAGCAACAAAAAATTAGATGGCTATCAGTCTTTCATACACCAGAGTCGCTACGCTAGGTGGATGCCAGAGAAAGGCAGACGAGAAAATTGGAATGAAACAGTAAGTAGATATTTTAATTACTGGATAGATAAAGAGTTACTGACTACGAAGCAAGCTAAGGACTTACAGAAACAAGTAATAGACTTAGAAGTAATGCCATCAATGCGAGCACTAATGACTAGTGGTGAAGCATTAGATAGAGATAATGTAGCAGGATACAATTGTGCTTACTTACACATCAATAGGATACGAGCCTTTGATGAGTTAGCCTACATACTTTTATGTGGTACAGGTGTAGGCTACAGTGTAGAACGACAGTTTATTAGTAAGCTACCAGAAGTACCTACAGGTTTGTATGATACTGACACTACAATAGTAGTAGCTGATTCTAAAATTGGTTGGGCTAGAGCCATAAAAGAATTGATAGCCATGCTATACTCAGGACATATACCTAAGTGGGATCTTAGTAAGGTACGTGCTAAGGGTTCTAGGCTCAAGACATTTGGTGGTAGGGCTAGTGGCCCAGAGCCACTTGATATGTTGATGAAGCAGATTGTAAGTGTATTCGAGAGGGCTTCTAAAGACACTGAAGAGGGTCGTAATTTAACTAGTATTGAATGCCATGACATATGTTGTTACATAGCTGACGCCGTTGTAGTTGGCGGTGTACGCAGATCAGCTATGATTAGTCTCAGCAACTTAACAGATCAACGCATGGCAACAGCCAAGCACGGTAAGTTCTACAACCTAGATCCTCAACGGACACTAGCAAACAACAGCGTGGCTTTTACTGAGAAGCCAGATACGTCAATCTTTATGAAATTTTGGGTGGATTTATATGAGTCAAAGTCAGGAGAACGTGGTATCTTTTACAGAGGCGCAGCAGATAGGCAAGCTGCAAGGACTGGTAGACGAGAACCTTACCCTCATTTCGGAACTAACCCGTGCAGTGAAATTATCCTTAGAGACAGGCAGTTCTGCAACTTGTCTGAAGTTGTCATTCGACCTGAAGATACTCTCGACGAGCTTAGAGGAAAAGTTGAGGCTGCTACAATCCTTGGCACTCTCCAAAGCACACTCACCAATTTCAGATACTTGTCAAAAGAGTGGAGAATAAACTGTGAAGAAGAACGACTCTTAGGTGTGAGCCTTACAGGTATCATGGATCACCCACTGCTAAATGGTAGGAATTCATTTACTAATAAATTAGGTTCTGCTCTTGAAGAGTTAAAGCAAGTAGCTATTGATACTAATAAAGTATGGGCTAAGAAGTTAGGTATCAATCAGTCAGTATCTATAACTTGCGTTGAGGAATTTAGCGCCCTAGCAGCGTAAGCTGTGAAGGATAATTCGGTGAACTGCTGGAAACCTAAGTCATTTGATAAGGCAATCAGCATCCAAGCCTCTACGGAGGAAGGTTCAGAGACTATTCGTGAAGACGAAGTACGCTCCAAGTGGAGTGGAAGTGCCGAACATCCTTAGGGATGAAGATATAGTCCGATCTTGCGGGAAACCGTAAGCAGCTAAGAGGTAAGAAATGTTAGTAAAACACACTACTACCGCCTTAAGCGGTCATTAGGTAACGACTAATGATGAACAATTGTAAGCCCAGTGGTACAGTATCACAGTTAGTAGACTCTAGTTCAGGCATACACGCTGCGCCAGCTGAGTACTACATACGTACTGTACGTAATTCGTTACAAGATCCTATCACTCAGTTCCTAAAGGATCAGGGAGTACCTAATGAACCTGACATTAATTCTGGAGACACTGTTGTGTTTAGTTTTCCTAAGAAGTCTGCTGAAGTAGCAATAACTAAGGGAACTATGTCAGCAATAGAACAGCTAGAGTTATGGCTGCTGTATCAGAATCATTGGTGTGAGCATAAGCCTTCCTGTACTATCACAGTGCGGGAGACAGAGTGGATGGATGTTGGTGCATGGGTGTTCAGGCACTTTGAAGAAGTGTCAGGCATAAGCTTCCTACCGTATGATGACCATGTCTATAAGCAAGCACCTGAACAACAGATAACTAAAGAGGAGTATGATTCTATGGAGAAAGTAGAAGTAGACTGGTCTGCCTTTGTAGGCTACGAGGTTGAAGATAACACTACCGGATCACAGGAATATGCCTGTGGTGGTGCTATATCGTGTGATATAGTATAATGAAAAATATGACAACTGAATTAGATTACAGTAACTAAACAGATGAGAGATTGTTTAATGAAAGACATACACTTATATATTATAGGACATGCTAGGCATGGTAAGGATACCGTAGGTAAAATATTGAGTAGAGATTACAAACTAGACCCATGTGATAGTTCATGGTTTATGGCTGAAATGACTGTTTTCCCAGCCTTAAAGCATAAGTATGGCTATAATACTGTCCTAGATTGCTACACAGACAGGTTCAATCACAGGAGAGAATGGTTTAAATTAATAGAAGATGCTAACCCATTTGGGTATGAAATTTCAGTTGAACTGTTTAAGAAACATAGGGTGTACACAGGTATGCGTAGTGCTAGGGAGCTTAATGCAGTGAGGGAACACCCTGATCTTAATCCTTTTGTAGTGTGGGTAGACGCTTCAAGGCGTCTGCCTCCTGAGAGTCCTGAGAGCATGACTGTTAGTAAATTAGATGCTGACTACATCATAGATAACAATGGTGAACCATCGCTCTTACATCCACAGATAGCCACACTTATGAGTGTAGTTCTGCCACAGTTCGCGTGTGAATTAAAACGTAAAAGTGTACCAAATATGGTAGGAGAAGTGTAATGAATAGTGCAAGAGCGGGAACAATGCAAGGTACTGAAAACTCTGGACAATGCGAAGGTGAAGCACAGCGTTTCGGGTTTAAAGATGTAATGCATGCTATCGAAGAGCTACGAATAACACACCAAAAGTTCGTAGTACTTATAGAGGATATGAATAGTGTGGAAAATGATAGTGTGGAAATTGCAGAAACAAGTACTGCGGTATCATACTATACTGGCCCGACAGCTTTCGTAGACTTCTATGGTAAGGCATTAGCTGAACTGCGTGAAGTAAACAAGCTTCTGAATGATCGTTTGGATCATATACGAGTAATGGTGTTGTAGTAAGGTTACGGGATGCACGTGATTCTGTAGATGCTATCGAAGCTATGTTTGCCAAGGTTCGTGCAAGTAATAACATGACGCCTCTGAGCAGTGAGGATTAGGTGAGAAATGATAATGGGATCTAGGTTTATTGGGTGGAGTGTGCGCCGAGTCGACAGGAAAAGCATAATTAGCACACTTTTCGACTTTAATGAATGATTTTCGACCTCAGCTAATGACGTGATTAAACTACGCAGACTGTGCTGCAGAGATGATACACAGAAAAGTTAAGAAAGGACTGTGTTCATGTATTGTGAACACAGTATAAATATGAACTTGTGGATAAGATCGGCCAAAAGATCGGCCAAATTGGTAGTAATACTACCGAACCGCTTAAATTTTTAAACCGAGAGAGTGATAAATGAAGCTAAGTCGAGAAGCAACTGAGATAGTCTTAGAATTAATAGAGGATTATACAGATTTGGTTGCAGTAATGACCAAAAAATCAGCCTACATAGAAAATACTTACCAAGAGTTAGTAGCCTTAAAACTTAAGCAGCCTACAGGTGAGGCTGTATTCTATAATGCAGATGACAGTTCACAGTGGAAGAAAACTAAAGGGGTAATTGAATGAAAGATTTGAAGATTAAAGCAGAGATTAGAATGGGTTCTGATTATTCATTGACCCTTAGCGGCGAGTCGATGAATGAACTCGTGGATAAAATTATTGAGTGGCAGTCATGGGAGAACCAGAGGCATGACTTATGGAGGAAAGCGGGAACGCTTGAGGAGCATAGGGATAGTCAATGGTACTACCACCCTCAGAAGGGGTAAGCGTGATGAGAAAATACGAAATTGTAGGCGGCAGAGTCAAAGCACTAAGAGACTTTAGCGACGTTTTAAAGGGCGGCGTTGGCGGATATGTTGAAGGCGAACATAACTTGTCACATGAGGGCGATTGCTGGATTTATGGAAATGCTGAGGTGCTTGTTGAGGCTATGAAAGAGGATAATCAAATAATAGAAATAGCTGTAAGCGATGAGTTAAGATTGAAACTAATTAAGTCTTGGCTCAACAATAGTCTTACGCCGGAGTCTGCCTCAGTTTACGAAAGTACAGGAGACATGGAGCAAGCCGTCTTCAATGAGGCTGTTATAGATATTTTGAAAGAGCAGATGGAAAAATCTACATGAACCTAATAGAAATTTATGACCACTGGAGAAGAAACTATGGATCAGCTGAAGAGATCTTTCGAAACCCTAGGGGAATTACTAGAGGATTGCGTAGGAGCTATGCCTATTCTAAATTTATGCGAGCGTATAAACGAACAGCCAAAAGTAATGGAGAGTATCATTGTTACCATTGTCGGGATGATAAGGACTTGCATGGTCATCATCTTATTAGTGTTTCTGTGGATAGCAGCATGGCTCTTGTCGATGCTAATATTGTTCTTGCTTGCCGTGACTGCCACTTTCACATATGTCATAACAGCAACTGGAAACATCAGCTTGATCCGGCAATTGTATTTGAAGTGTCGAACTTACTTAACGAAAACACATACCACCCTATAGAGGTTAATTAATGCGCCACCTAGTAATTCCTGATACTCAAATAAGACCGGAGGTATGTCTTAATCACCTGAATGCTTTAGGTAATTATATTGTAGATAAACAGTTCGAGAAGATAATTATGCTAGGTGATTGGGCAGATATGCACAGTCTATCTTCTTACGATAAAGGTACTAAGAATGCTGAGGGGGCTAGGGTATATGAGGATATACATGCGGCTAAGGAAGGTATGCACACACTGATGGAACCTATTTATCTATACAACGATAAACAAACTAGAGACAAGAAGCGTAGATATAAACCTGAGTTACATTTACTATACGGTAACCATGAAATTAGGATAGATAGGCATATTAATGCTAACCCTATTTTGGATGGTACATTATCTAAGGACTTATTTGAACATGAGATGCATGGTTGGGAGACACATGAGTTTTTAGATGTATTAGAGTTGGATGGTATACTCTACTCGCACTTCTTTCCACGCAACACGCATGGTAAGGTCATGCAAAGCAGGGCAGGTGCGCCATCAGCGTCTGCACAAGTTAAACGAGAGATGCAGTCTGCAACATCTGGACATACTCAGGGATTAGATTGGCACGTACAGCAGACAGGTACACGTAGGTACTACGGTCTGATTGCAGGTAGTTTCTATATGCATGAAGAAGGTTATCTAACGCCGCAAGGCACAGAGTATTGGAGGGGAGTTGTGGTGAAGAACGAAGTTAACAATGGGAGCTATGATATTATGACAATATCAATAGATTATTTATTAAACAATTACTGGGATGGAGTAAACAGATATGCTTAAATATTCGCTAATATCCGTATTAATTATGTGGGCTAATCCTGAAGGTGATGAGATACAGTTTATGCCTAGAGTAAGTTTACCTACACACACCAAGGCTGCTTGCTTAGAGAAGAAAGCTGAGGTGGAAGAGTATATGAGAGACGTATACCACAGCCCTAACTTTGCAGGACACTTATTGAAATGTGTACAGATTAACAGGATAAGAATTGAACCTGAAGGTAAGGCTATATAACAAATAAAGGGGAGCCACTATCGGCTCCCCTATTTTTACTAGTTATTCCCCACTAAAGGCAGCTGAAGCTGCCTCACCTCCTTTCATTGCGCTAAGAAGCAGTATTGCTCGCCTAGCTACGTCTGAAGATTGTTTATCTAACTGCTTTTCTGCGCTCTTTAACCCAGCAATTATTTCATCTCTACTTTTTCCACGTTGAAACAAGACATCAACTAGTTTACGTGCTTTTTTCTTAGGATCACCTTCAACCATCTCAGTTATTTTACTTGAAGTTCTTACCCAAAGCCTACTATCTTGCCGCACACCACCTACAACTTGTGGCGCATCACTAGCATCATTAGCATCTATAGTTTTACTAGCACCAGATTTTGTTTTACTACTAACCATATCCGCAGTATCTTTGTATAATTTCTCCCTATACATGGCTTTAGTAAAGCCCTCAATCTTAGGCTGAGTTTCAAGTACAGCGTCTAACATATCCTTTATGCCATCTTCTTTCTGTAGTTTTTCCCACACATTAGTACTTGAATTAGCTGCTTTATCTCTTAAAGCAGTTGCCACGCCTTGTTTGTATAAAGAAACTTCAGTTGGGGTCATTCCACGCATTAAATTTTTAACTTTTTCAGCATTATTTCCTGTCTTAAAAATCTCCATACCAGCATCCATAGCCTCTTCTTCTGACCTACCACCAGACCATATAGCCCTAGCTTTAGTATAATCTTGGTTATCAACCTCATTTAAAGCTGATTTTTTTAAGATTGTTAAAACCCTAGCTTTGTTATCACCACCAGACTTTTTAGCTTTAGATATCAACTCATCTATACCTCTTTTCATCCAATCAAACTGTTCTAAAGTTAGCGCATCTAAATCAGGGGTTTTAGGTAAAACTACGCCTGTCTCATCTTTAGCCAGAGATATGCCTTCTCGCCAACCTTTCATTACTGATGGTCTTAGTTTACCTGCAGAATCAACTAAATTTTCTTTCAGTTTAAGGCTAGGTGTCCAATCTGCTGCATATGCACGTTTATAGTACACAGAAGATGCTGCTTTAAATTCATCCATTACCGCTTGTTGTTTTACCTCAAAGTTTTTAGGGTTTTTTAAGTTGTTTTTAATTGCTTGAACAACCCTGGATGATGTTTTAGACTGCCTAAGTGCAGTTTTTTTCTGCACATCCCCTACAAGGTCACCGCCTCTAGCTAAACCCGCAGCTGCTCTAGCTTTAATTAGTGGTGTAGGGATGTCTGCTATTACACTATCATCTCCTAAATCTTTTAACTTTTGATTGACTTTACTTAAATCTAACTCAGAGTTTTTTATATCTTCCACGATGTCTTTATAAGCTTGCTGAGTCCTTGCTGTGTCAGAGAATCTCTGCCTACCTGCTCTCCACAAGCCCCTAACCCCAGCAGAAGCCGCATCAAATAAGCCCATTGTTACTAAACCCATACCAGCACCAAGACCAGCATCAACAGCTGTTTCTGTAGACATTAATTTGTCCGAATCAGAGCTACCTGCACCAGCAACCGCACCCATTCCTGTGCCTAAGCCATACAAAGCAAGTTTTGATCCAGCCGCACGGGCTGCTCCAACACCTCCAGTAGCTAATCCTCCAGCTAATTCAGCAGCAAGTGCTGTATTAGGGTTTCGCTCAGAAAACGCTGCTGCATCTCCTCGCCATCTATCCCTTTCAGTTGTATAAGCATCCTCATAACCCTCACCAGAAAGATAACTAGTAGCACCTTTAGCAGCACCTGCAATTTCATCCGCAGTATTAAGTGATGCACCTTGCAGCAGTGGATCTATTAAACCACCCCTTTCGCCAGTAGGCTCACCAAAACCTCCACTCATAGTAGTTCCTGCTTCTGGCGCATCTAATCCTAAAGCACTTCCTACTTTTCGAGCAGTTTGTGTCAGCATATTTGGAGTAACAGCACTGCCAGAAGTGGTTTTGCCCGAAAAATACGCATCTAAAAGTTCCCCAATTTGCTCTGGAGTAGTTCCGTCATCAAAATCAAACCATTCACCCCTAGATTTAACTCTCATTTTGGCATGACCTTAAATGTAATGCCATTAATAGTATGTTCCACACCAACTGTACCTTCCTCCTGAGTATTAGTAGGATTAGCATCACTCGTCGTAGGGCTATCTGAGTTTTCACCTAGTTTCATGTTCTGCCACTTACGGATTCTAGCTAAAGTCGCTGTATCATTCTCAACTTCAGCGGCAATTTTAGCGTCTTCAATTTGTTGCTCCATAACTTGTAGCATATTATTTAGTATCGCCTCATTAGATTTGTTTGATTTACCTAACCCTGCTGATATGTCTGCTAATCTATCACCCTCTCCCGCAGTAAATGCCGCACCAAAAGTATCTTTTAATCTACCCAACACCGCTTCAGCTAAAAGATTTTTAAGCTCTCCCGTTTTTGCATCTTCAATACCAAAAAACTGTTTTGCCAGAGTTATTTGTTCAGTTACACCACTGGTGTTTACTTTTTTCAGTAATTCTAAAGTCCTTTTTACACCCGACAAACCTTTTGCAGCCCTAAGACCTGTATTTATAGCTGCTTCAGCCCTTTTAGCTGCTGGCCCTTTTCTTGGTATTAAAAGAGAATAATCTTTAGCCCCACTCGCTAAGAAATTATTAACGGATTCTCCACTGTAAAGGTCGGGATCAATGGTAGACAGCATATTCTTGAGATAATCACTACCTTGAGTATTAAATTTTTCACGTTCAAGGTCAAGTTTATCTTGCTCTAATTGAATCTTTGTAGCATCCTGATCTTTATTATAAGCTAGTTCTTCTGCGGCTTGTTCAGCCACACGTTTTTGATTTGCAATAGTATTTTCTAATTGTTCTCTAGTTAGATTAAATTGCTTATCGGCTCTATCAGAAGTAACACCAAACTGCCGTTGCTGTTCAGCAAACTGTGCTTGCTTAAGTTCTTCTTCTTTCTTGGCTGCTTTTGCTGCTAAGAACCCCTGCATAGGAGATTGCTTTCTATCAGGCATAGCTGCGCTCTGGGCTGCTCTTGCGAGCAATCCTTCACTTACATCGAATCCCTGCATTGCTGGAAATTGTGGCATTAATAATTACCTATTAAGAAAGTTATGTTTTTTGGAGTTGAGGATGGTCTGAGTTAGGTATAAATCTATCACTTACAACTGAATTTGGGGCTGCGGTAGTAGGTTGACCGGGTGCAGTACCTTGTTGTGTGGAAATATACACTGGAGTAGGTTGGTGTGTAGTATTACCAAACGTACCTAAACTACCTAAGCCTTGTGCCAAGTCATTTAAAAGCGCATTGTTAGCAGCTGCATTAGATGACGTACTTGCATTCTGTCCCTGTACTCCAGCTAAACTTAAGTTAGCTAATGTATTAGCAGCACCAGTTAATAAGTTAGCACGAGTTCCTGCGGCACTTACTCTTAGGTTACCTAAATTAGCACCTAAATTATTATACAAACCACCTGCTTGCTGCCCTGCATTACCATATAAATTAGCAGCCTGACCACCTGCATTACCATACAACTGAGCTAGAGTAGCAGAACCTTGTGCGCCTCTGTTTGCCATAGCACCCAGTTGATCATATCTTTTATCGAAGTAAGTACCTGCTAATCCTTGGTTGTAATCCGCCAACTCTCTAGCAGATTGACCAGACAACTGCCTACCTACAGCAGAGTTCTCTACACCACGCTGACCCCATTCTTGTCTAAACTTAAATCCCGGAGTGTCTTCTATAATAGAAGGATCAAATTCATTGATCTTACCTGAACTATCTTTAATGCCAAGCATCCTAGCCTGTTCATCAGAAGCAAAGCCGCCCTGTTGAATGAGAGGTGCTAAAGTACTTTTAGCTTTACCCATAAACTTATCAATTGCTTTAGCCCCTAATCCAGCACCTTTCCAAATTTCACCTACACCTTCAGTAGTGTACTGGATTAAATCAGCCGCAGCTGAGTGTTCTCCCTGCTGTACAAGACTATCAGCTTCTGCCCTAGCATCTTCTATTAACTGATCTGCGCCTTCTATCATCTCTTGCAAAAGACCTACATTAGACTCATTAGCACCCTTAGTGTTCTCACTTTGCATCCAAGACAGAATCCCAACGCCAAACATATCTAAGGCAGATTCAAACCAGTTCTGGGGTTTCTGAGTAGAAACTAATTCATTTAGTAGTTTCTGTATATCAACAGCCATATTATTTTCCTATGGTAAATTTGTTTCAACATATGCTTGGAATCTTTCTAGCCATCTTAGTAGCTCACCAAGTTCTTCTGCGGTAAGTTCTATATTACCTGTCTCTGGGTTAATGGTAGGTAACATCTTTGGTGGTTTGTCAAAAGGATCTGCCATTATTCTAAGCCTCCTCCAAATACTCTCCAACGATAGTCGTCCATTACTCTAACTTTAAATACCATATTAAATCCTGATCCTAACCTCGCCCACCATGCTCTTCTCTCATACTCTCCAGCCTCACCTAAGTCCCTCTGAAGCCAGTTACCAAAAGATTTACCACCGTCCCTCGATACCTGCAACATAATGTTAGGCGTCACTGTAGGGTCATGGTCACCTACCTGCATGTCTATCCACAATCTTGCTATACCTATACGTTCATTAGTATCATGGAATACTTGTGTAGTAAACTCTCTTACTTGTAAAGCATCACCCTGTTTAGTAGTAGTACCATCTAAGTACCATAGGTCACCGTTACGATCACCAAAGATATTCTTATCATCAAAGTAGATAAACATAGTTGCAGGATGTCTATCAAAGGAACTATCAGACGTATCAAACACAGTCCATTCAAACCAACCTGTTTCAATGTCTAGTACAAAAGTCCTTCTTGTCCTAGGAAATGTAATAACGTACCACTCCCTACGCTCGTATGACACAGCCATAGCATATGCTTCATCTAAGTCATCAAAGCTAGACCACAGGGTTTCAAACCCCGGAGTTGATACAGGTTCAGGTACGTAACCCTTACTTCTCCACACACCTATGCCACCATTAGCTGATGTACCTAAGAAGTATGTAGTGTTACCTAACTGTGCCTGTGTTCTACCTCGTATGCCGTATAACATACGTCCCTGATAGTTAGGTGTGAACGGAAAGGTAGCACCTGTATTATCATACGCCTGTGCAGTTGACTCACCAAACAACCATAGTACTCTATCAGATGCAATCTCTTTTAATAAGTCAGGTTTCTCCTGAGCGTTAGCAAACTGTAATGCATTCCATGTTAAGCCATCAAAGCTATCTGATATATAGAAGTTACCTGTGTCAGGTTCAAATGAAATAAAGAACCCTTCATGGAAGATAACCCTAGTGGGTGGATTAGTAAAAGGCATAGTAACTTTAGCAAAGCTAGTACCATCGTAACGCCACATAGCGTTACCATCTGCAAGCATAACTTCAATACCATTCTCAGCCACACTTACATGACCCACCTCTGTATCTAAGCTGCCCACTTGAGCTAGAGCACCACCCATACCTACAGTAAACACAGCATTACCTGATACTATTACTGAGTTACCGTACTTACTGAACCTACTTCCTCCCCTTATTTCCCCTTTACCTAGTGAAGCATATTTAGTCCATCCCGGAGTATCACTCCACATCTGCTCATTTTTCATTAAAGGACTAGCTATCCTATACATATTGATAGCAGTCTGCGAAGCACCCTGTATTGCAGGATGTCCTTCAGGGTTGAATATTAGTTTCTGTGCTTGCATTACCTAAGTCTTTTTAATATTGTTAATAGTATCTCATTGACTTCTGCGTCTAAAAGTTTATTTGTTGTAGGGTTTAAGAAAGTATCAGAAGCTACTTCTATCTCTGCTTGAGCATCTTTTTGATTCTGTTTTCTAGCGGCTTTAGCATTCTGTGTTGCTGTATAGTCAGGATCATCTTGTATTCTACCCAAGTTATCTACCATTTTATCAGGGCCATACTGCCCCTTTAAAACTATGTTATCCTGTATAAGGCTATCTGTCTTAGGATCTTTACCTGTGTATGTATCACTATCTTTGTCATATTTAGCATGACCAGATTGTAAAAACTTACCTGTTGTATTATCAAATATTGAAATTATCATTATGGATTATCCCTCCCGTGATCTATAGCACCCTTAGATTTTACGTTAAGTGAAGTTGTAGTTGCATCAGTACGGACTGAGTAATCTATCTGACTACTAGCGTTAACTGGTACTTCAAAAACAGCTGATATTTCATCCATATTTGCTGTGTCTGGATTTATAACTAACGAATCCGAATCTGCTGTAAAATCTGCGTGACGAAGTTTAATACCTTGATTATTACCTGTACCAGCAGTTACATTAAGACTAGAAGAAACAATAGCAGTACTGTTGGGTGGTACTGATAAAGTGCCTGTTTCATAAACACCGTTAGCAACACTACTGTCATTTATGTCTGTAACACTAGTATCAAATTGAAATTTATTTCCAAGCTGAAACCCACTATCCATATTACTAGATGCTTCTGTCATCCAATAACCTATTCGCCTATACTTATCCCAGCCTGTAGGTAGCGTAGGACTAGCTGCACTAGCACTACCTATAACATCTGTTCTATTGGTAGATGTCTCATGTATTAAATAGATGTAGTACTGTGTACTTACTTGTAAACCTGTGCCATCATCTCCACCATTGTTTGTACCATACGCCCAAGGCGCATCAAAAGCTTTAGTAATACCAGTTGCAAGTATTAAGTCATGCGTATAGTCATGGTTCTTAACAGCACCTGCACTTATATCTAAATCATGTTCAGCATCTGTTGCGTTGTTACTTATAATTAAACCTACAGGTTTGTAGGGTGCTGGAAATAACACATCATACAATTCAGTTGCAGTGATGTTATCGAAACATACATCATAAGCTGAACCGCTTGCGTTACCTATTAAGTTAATTCTGTAGAATGCTGCTGTAGCTGGAGCATCAGAAGTTAAATTAGTGAACGCAGTCCAATCAGTCGGTGTAGCGGCATCATCACCGTTATATATAGTAGTAGTACTAACAGCTGCCTGTGCTTCATCAGCCCACAGTATCTGAACTTTAGGTTCAGCAGCAGCATTACTAGCTTTAAGTGCAAACGATACTGCTAGTCGTTTATCTTCTGTGATAGGGTAGTAGTCAGTGATTAATGAATCAGCTGAACCACTTGTCCCTGTAAACTTAAGGTAAGTACTACCGTGATGTGCACCACTTGATTCAAGAGATATGACAGTACCAGAATCTGTTTCATTCCAATAGTCAGGTACTCCATCTGAATCACTGTCTGCTTCAAACGAACCATTTAACGGAGCGTTACTACCTGTAGATACTACAGTAGTACCTTCCTCTGAACCAAAGTGATCTATAGTATCCTGAGTAGAGTACGTTCCATCTGTATTCTTTTCAATCAACACAAAGTATAGACCCTTAAAATATAGAGGCCCATTCTCAGGTCTTCCTGAAGAGTCTAAGTCAATAGTGCTTCCAGCAGATGTAGTCTCTGCTGCGTCTAAGTACGCTACTTTAGGTGTTACCGCACCGCCAACTTCATATAACTTAATACGCCCATTGGCTAGTATCTCGT
>Ga0208134_1000556_pt1 | contig 24430 bp, 29 predicted proteins | sample VirMetDEL_Mar_31_FD_184515 | JGI IMG/M metagenome (GOLD analysis project Ga0208134, IMG submission 184515) | Aqueous microbial communities from the Delaware River and Bay under freshwater to marine salinity gradient to study organic matter... | ecosystem: Environmental > Aquatic > Marine >... | reverse complement strand
AGTCAGCTATGATAACAAGGTTAATAGAATAACCTATGAGGAGGTTATAGATGATACAAGACCTATACAAACAAAAAAGGTCCTTGGAGTTGAAGTGGGAACAGGAGCATCTGGATAATAACAGATATACTCTTGAGATGGTTAGAATTGACGATAAAGTCAAACAAATCATCACAGATATCAAGCTTGAAGAAGCTAGAATCGCTCACATACAGAACAATATAGAAGGTTCTGCTCCTGAAGTTTCAGTAGCTTCTTAAGATAAAAGCTACATCGTTGGAAAACACCATCCACACTACAGGATCTCTTGCACTCTACTCAAAACTAGTATATAAATTACTTACTATACATTAATTAATATTCTGCATGGACGCAGTATAGTCGACGGCCTAGAGACTATGTAGAATACAACTAGGAGAATAATCATGGCTAAAACACTATTTAGAGGACCAGTACTGCAAGGTAAATTTAACGAAGCAGGTTTAACTGGATTTAATCTAGAAAACAAAGCAGCTAACTACACAGTTACAAATGCAGATTCTGGTAAAACTTTTACATCATCTACTGATGGTGTGGTATTTACTTTACCTGCAATTTCTATTGGAAGAGTTTTTACTTTTGTAAACACTGCTCAAGATGGAACTAACACTTTAACTATTAGCCCAAATGCTAATGATGGTATTTTGTATGCTGGATCTTTAACAGATAATAAAGATCTTATTAATACAAAAACTACATCAAAAGTTGGTGACTTTGTAGTATGTGCATCTTTAAACTCAACAACACACTGGACGATTGTTGATGTGCAAGGTGTATTTGCAAAAGAAGCGTAATAATTAATTTAGTGTGGGCCTCCGGGCCCACATATTAATTTTAAGGAGAAAATATGGATTCAGATCAGAAAACATTAAATATGGCAGTCATTGGAACTGATACTTTAGCAAGAGGAGCTAGAACTAGAATTACTTCTATTCAAGGTTTAGGAATAGCAGCTTCTACTTTAACTCTATATGATTCAGCAGATGCAGCAGCACCAGGAACAGCAGTAGCTGTTTATAAATATGGAACTGAAGGATTAGAAGTTTATATTCCTGGTTCAGGTATCAAGTTTGAAAATGGTATTGTTTACAATTTAGCTGGAGCAGGCGGAAGCGTTACAGTAACAATTACAGGAGCGTAAGCTCATGGCTAACACAACTTCTGGAACTACAGTTTTTGATAAAAACTTTTCTATTGATGAAATAGTAGAAGAAGCTTTTGAGCGACTGGGTATCCAACAAGTAACAGGTTATCAATTAAAGACCTCAAGAAGATCTTTAAATATAATGCTTCAAGAATGGGGCAACAGAGGTATTCACTATTGGGAAATAGGAGAACTTGATCTTGATTTAATACAAGGACAAGCTGAATATAAATTTTATAGAGCATCTTCTGATGGCACAAGTGCTACTTCAAATCCAAACGGTATTTATGGAATGTCCGATGTCCTTGAAGCGCAATTAAGAAGTAATAGAACAGCAACAGATCAATCAGATAGTCCTATGACAAAAGTTGATAGATCAACTTATGCAGCTTTTTCAAATAAACTTTCTCAAGGTACACCTAATCAATATTGGGTACAAAGATTTATAGATCACGTTAGTATTAATGTTTACCCTACACCTGATTCAACTAATGCATCTAAAGATATGCATTTCTATTACATAAAAAGAATTCAAGATGTAGGTGCTTATACAAATGCAACAGATATGCCTTTTAGATTTGTACCTTGTATGGTTTCAGGTTTAGCTTATTATTTATCAATGAAGTACGCACCACAAATGACTCAACAAATGAAATTATTTTATGAAGATGAATTTCAAAGAGCATTACAAGAAGATGGTTCAGCTTCTAGTACATTTATTACACCTAAAGCTTATTACCCAGGAACATAATGTCTAAGTACGCAACAGGGAAACATTCAAAAGCAATTTCTGATAGATCAGGTATGGAGTTTCCATATAAAGAAATGGTAAGAGAATGGAATGGTTCTTTTGTTCACTACACAGAATATGAACCTAAGCAACCACAACTTGAACCAAAACCAATAGGTGGTGATGGTATTGCTTTGTTAAATGTTAGACCTGATAGAACAGAACCAATTACAACTGTTATGATTCCTCAAGATGGTTTTGAAACATACCAAGCAGGATCAGGTGTTATAAATGTAAATGTTCCAGGACATGGTTTAACAAATGGTACAACTTATTTATTTAGAGGACCCCCTACAATATCACCAGGAACAGGAACATCAACTAATCCTGTTTTTGCTTATGCAACTATTCCCAATTTTGATGGAATAACAGGTGCACAAATAGGTCAAGGTTCAGGATATGCTATCACAACTGGTTTGTTTCAAAATGGAGTAAGAGTTTCAACAGACTTTGCATTAAGTAATTTTTTCTATTTTACAGTTAACGCAGATACTGCTACAACAGGAAATGTAAAAGGAGGAGGTTACGGTTGTTCCGTTGGACCTATAACAATAACACCATGATAAATAAAATTTGGAATTGGATAAAAAATATATTTACACCTGAAAAACAAGATCCTCATCTTGAAATGTATGAAGAAGTACGTTTAGATAAACAAGAAAAAATAAGTAGAAAATATAAAGGAACATCAGAATAATGGCTTATACTTTAGCAAACCTACAAGACGATATTAGAAACTACACAGAAGTAGATGACTCTGTATTATCTAATACTATTCTAACAACAATTATTAAAAATGCTGAAAACAAAATTTATAGAGAAGCTGATTCTGATGATAATAGATTTTATGCAACTTCAAACTTAGCAGCTGGTAGTAGATATGTAACCATACCATCTGATTTAAGATTTATTAGATATGTACAACTAACAGATTCAAATGGTGATCAAACTTTTTTAGAAAAAAAAGATACTAGTTATATGGCTGCTTTTTATGACACACCTGGAACTGCATCTGGGATACCTAAATATTATGCTAACTGGGATGCTAATTATTGGGTAGTAGCACCTACGCCAAATAGCACTAATTTAATAACTCTAGCTTATACAAAACAACCAGATTCAATAACAGCTTCACCAGGAAGTACACAAGGTACTTACACAAGTAATAAATATCAGGATTTACTTTTGTATGGATGTCTGGTAGAAGCATATGGATACTTGAAAGGTCCTGCAGATATGTTACAATACTACGCGCAGGCATATGAAAAAGCTTTACAATCGTATGCGATCGAACAACAAGGTCGTAGACGCCGAGACGAATATCAAGATGGTGTTATTCGAACTCCTTTAAAATCACCATCACCATAATAATAATTAAGGAGACAAATAAATGGCAAATATAGTACCTGACTCTTTTAAAACAGACCTACTTGGTGGTACGTTTGATTTTGATTCATCTGGTGGATCAACTTTTAAACTAGCGCTTTATACATCAATAGCTGGTTTTAGTACTTCAACAACTGCTTATACAACTTCCAATGAAGTTTCTTCATCTGGAACAAACTATACTGCAGGCGGAAATACTTTAACTAATAATGGTGTAGCGATATCAAGTAACATTGCATACGTTGACTTTGCAGATTCTACTTTTAGTTCTGTAACGTTATCAGCAGTAGGAGCACTGATTTATAAAGGTACAAGTAATGAAGCTGTATTAGTTTTAGACTTTGGCGGAACAAAAACTGCAACTAACGGTGATTTCGTTGTTCAGTTTCCAACTGCTAACTCATCTGATGCAATCATTAGACTTGGCGACGCGTAATAAAATTTTGGAGTAGTAATGGCTTTAATAGTTAACGATAGAGTTAAAGAAACAAGTACAACTACTGGAACAGGAACTTTTAGTTTAGCTGGTGCAGAAACTGGTTATGAAGGTTTCGTTGCAGGAATTGGAACTGGTAATACAACTTACTATGCGATTGAATTAAATTCAGCTGGTGAGTTTGAGGTAGGTATTGGTACAGTAACCGATGCTTCACCTGATACTTTATCAAGAACAACAATTATCTCATCATCAAATTCTGATAATGCGGTAAACTTTTCTGCAGGTACTAAAAATGTTTTTTGTACACTACCAGCGAAGAGAGCTATGTCACCATCTATGACAGCTACAGGTTATGTTGTAACACATGCAACAACACTTGATGAAACTCAAACAGTTGCTTCAGGAGTATTAGCAGGACCAGTTACAGTAACTGGTACACAAACAATAACAGGAACGGTAGTAGTAGTTTAATGAGTAAAATAGAAGTAGATGCAATAGATAAACAAAGTGGTTCAACCTTAACTTTAGGTGGATCAGGCACAGCTGTGACTTTAGCTAGTGGCGCTACTCAAACAGGTTTTGGAAGATCAGGTTCAGTTAATTGGGATACAACTCCAAAGACAGCAACATTTACAGGTGTCAGTGGAAATGGATATTTTGTTAATACTACAGCTGGAGTAGTTACAGCTAACTTACCAGCTTCTCCAAGTGCTGGAGATATTATGGCAGTTCTCGATTATGCAGGAACAGCAGACACAAACAATATTACAGTTGGAAGAAATGGATCAAACATAAATGGAGCTGCTTCTGATCTTACAATATCTAAAGAAAATTCTGGTATAATTTTGGTTTATGTAGACGGTACACAAGGTTGGAAAAATACTGAAACATCAAACATAAATGATATTACTTTAATTCCAACTTTTATAACAGCAACAGGTGGAACAGAGACAACTTCAGGAAATTTTAAAATTCATACATTTACAGGACCAGGAACTTTTACTGTTTGTTCAGTAGGTAATGCAGCAGGATCAAGTACAGTAGATTATTTAGTAGTAGCTGGCGGTGGAGCAGGTGCGACTATTGCTTCTAATAATACAGGAAAAGGAGGAGGAGGTGGGGCAGGAGGCTATAGAGAATCATCAGGAGCAGCTTCTGGTTGTTACACAGTATCTCCTTTAGGATCTGGTGTTTCAGCTTTACCAGTTACAGCACAAGGTTATCCAATTACAGTAGGTGCTGGAGGTGCAATTGCACCTACTAGTTCTCAAACAGAAGGAAATTCAGGGGTAAATTCAACTTTTTCAACTATAACATCTGCTGGTGGTGGCGGTGGTGGAGCATCAGCTCCAGGAGCAGCAGGTCAAAATGGCGGTTCTGGTGGTGGAGGTTCATACAGTTGTCAAGTTAGTGGAGGATCAGGTAATACACCTCCTGTTAGTCCACCTCAAGGAAATCCTGGTGGAAATGGTAGACCTTGCGTACCATATTCAGCAGGTGGTGGGGGTGGTGCTACCGTTGCTGGTACTGATGCTACTGATCCCGCTTCAGGTCCCGGTGGCGCAGGAGCCACTTCAAGTATCAATGGTACACCTACAGCGAGAGCTGGTGGCGGTGGAGGAAGTGGAAAATCTTTTGCTCCAACTCCATCTACTACAGGAACTGGTGGAACAGGTGGTGGTGGCGCAGGTGGAACTAGAACTGGTCCTACCGCATCAACTGCTGGAACAGCAGGAACAGCCAATACTGGCGGCGGTGGTGGTGCTGGTAATCCTGGTAGTGGTAATCCTGCAGGATCCGTGGCAGGCGCAGGCGGTTCAGGTATAGTAATAATAAGGTATAAATTTCAATAATTATGACAAGTACAATTAAAGTAGACAATATTCAGGATCAAGACGGTAATAACATTATTAACGAAAATAGTAATACAATTACTATTGGTGCAAGTGGCGATACCGTTACTCTAGCATCAGGTGCATCTCAATCAGGTTTTGGTAGAACAGGGACAGTTGATTGGCAAACAGGATCAATTAAAACAAGCACATTTACAGCTGCTAATGGTGAAGGGTATTTTGTAAATACATCAAGCGGTGCTGTGACTGCAAACTTACCAGCAGGATCTGCAGGTGCCATAGTTTCTTTTTCAGATTACACAAGAACTTTTGGAACAAATAATTTAACTGTTACACCTAATGGTTCAGAAAAAATAGGTGGAGTTGCTGCAAGTGCATATTTAAATGTAAATGGTCAAGCAATTACTTTAGTTTATGTAGATGCAACTGAAGGATGGATAAATATTCAAAACGCTGAAGATACAGAGGTAGGTGTAGTTCCTACTTTCATATCAGCAACAGGTGGTACAATTACAACTTCAGGCGATTTCAAAATTCACACTTTTACAGGCCCTGGAACTTTTACAGTTTGTTCTGTAGGTAACCCTGTAGGATCAGATTCAGTAGATTATTTAGTAGTTGCTGGTGGCGGGGGTGGTGGAAGAGGAAGAGCAGGTGGTGGCGGAGCTGGAGGAGCTAGAGCATCTTCAGGAACTGCTTCTGGAAGCTATACTGCAGGACCAATTGCTGCTTGTGTAGCAGCTATTCCAGTCACAGCACAAGGTTATCCAGTAGTAGTTGGTGGAGGGGGTAGTGGAAGCACAGGCTCTCCAAATAATAATGGGACTATAGGTTCAACTTCATCAGGTCTTTCAATATCATCAGCAGGTGGTGGAGCTGGTTTAGGAGAAAATCAACCGGGTCCTGGTGGAACTGGAGGAAGTGGTGGTGGAGGAGCAAGACGGTGTGATACAGGTCAAAATGGTGGAGCAGGAAATACTCCTCCTGTAAGTCCTTCTCAAGGTAATTCTGGAGGTAATTCTTTTCCAGGTCAAGGCGGTGGCGGTGGCGGAGGTGGAGCAGTTGCTGCTGGTTCTAATTCTGTGCCTGTAGGTGGTGGTGGTCAAGGAGGTCAAGGTGGAACAGGTGTTACAAGTTGCATAACAGCATCTCCTGTAGGATATGCTGGTGGTGGAGGAGGCGGAAACTCTGACGATGGACCTAGTTCAAACTTGCCTAATGCACCAAGTGTAGGGGGTGGTGGAAGTGGTGGTACAGGTATACCTCCAAGTCCAGGTCCTGTTTCATTAGCAACAGCAGGAACTGCTAACACTGGTGGTGGTGGAGGTGGAGGTGCACATAGATATAGTCCTCCTGATAATTATAGAGGTGCAGCTGGAGGATCAGGTATAGTAATAATAAGGTACAAATTTCAATAGGTAAATTATGAGTGAAGTAAAAGTAAATAAAATTAGTCCAAGAACAAATTGTGGAACAGTCACTGTAGGTGATGCAGGAGATTCTGTAACGGTTACAGCAGGAGTTCCAGTAACCGTTAATGGAGATTTAAAATCAAATGCATTAAAAGCAGTTGATGGTGGAAGTATTATTAGTCAATGTGGAACAAATATTACTTTAGGTGCTTCAGGAGATACAATTAGTTTAGCATGTGGTGCAACACAAACAGGTTTTGGTCGTACAGGTACAGTGGATTGGGATACGACTGCAAAGACAGCAGCTTTTACTGCAGTTAGTGGTAATGGTTATTTCGTAAATACAACTAGTGGAGCAATCACAGTAACACTTCCAGCCTCCCCATCAGCTGGAGATATAGTTTCAGTTTCAGATTACAATGGAACAGTAGCAGTAAATGCAATCACTATTGCAAGAAATGGATCTAATATTAATGGAAGTGCTGCTAATTATGATATTACAAAAGCTAATTCAGCAGTAACTTTTGTTTATGTAGATGCAACAGCAGGATGGACAGATGTACAAACTGCAAATACAGCTGATAACCAAAGTCCCTTTATAGTAGCATCAGGTGGTAATACAATTACTACTTGTGGAGATTTCAAAATTCATACATTCACTAGTCCTGGAACTTTTTGTGTAAGTAAAGCTAGTAATACTCCAGCAGAAAATATAGTTTCATATTTGGTAGTTGCTGGTGGAGGAGGTGGAAGAGATGATGGTGGAGCTTCTCAAGGTGGAGCTGGTGGTGGCGGTGGTGGTTTTAGAGAAAATAAAGGTCCAGGAGACACATATACTGCATCTCCTTTAGAAGGTTCAACAGATATAACAATTACAGCAACAGCTTTTCCAATAACAGTTGGAGCAGGTGGAGCTAGACAATCCAATGATGGATCTAATTCAGTATTTTCAACAATCACATCTACAGGTGGTGGAGGGGGTGGAGTTTATACAAACACTCCTGGTAGATCTGGAGGATCAGGTGGTGGTGGTGGAGCTAATGGTGGAGCTGGTGGAGCTGGAAATACACCTCCAGTAAGTCCCCCTCAAGGTAATCCAGGAAGTCCAGCACCAGGAGGTTCTACTCCAGGAGCTGGTGGCGGTGCAGGTGCTGCAGGATCTGGTCAAACAGGTGGAGCTGGAGCAGGAACAAATATTAATACAGCTACGGGAGAATCAGGGCCTGGACCATCAAGATATTATGCAGGTGGTGGTGCAAGTGGAGCACCTCCTGGACCAGGAGGTATAGGTGGCGGAGGAGATCGTCAAGTAGCTGGTGGTGTAAATACAGGTGGTGGAGGTGGAGGTGGTAATTCTGCTTGTACTTCTAAAGCAGGTGGTAGCGGAATCGTAATAATAAGGTATAAATATCAATAATATTTATGTGTTTACTAAAATTTAAAATTAATATATAAGGAGAATAATTATGGCACATTTTGCAAAATTAGGAGCGAACAGTAAAGTTATTCAAGTATTAACTTTGAATAATTCTGATATGTTAAACGCTGACGGAGTTGAAGACGAAGCAGTAGGTCAACAATATTTAGAACAACACAATAATTGGCCTGCACAAATGTGGATTCAAACATCTTACAATACATCAGGTGGTACACACAAAGATGGTGGTACACCTTTTAGAGGTAATTACGCAGGTATAGGTTATACTTGGGACGAGGATGATCAAATTTTCTGGCCTAAAAAACCTTATGCATCTTGGGTAAAACATATTGAATCAGCTTCTTGGAAATCACCAATCGGTGATGCTCCAGCATTAACAGAAGAACAGACTTCACAAAATACAGCTGATACTCATTCTTGGAGTTACGTCTGGAATGAAACTAATACAACTTGGGACTTGACAGACTCAAAAGCATAAATTAAAAATGGTGGTGGTATGCAGAAGAAAGTATTAACAGAGCAAGCATTATATTTTGGTGATGTAGAAATGCCTAAGTATTGGGACATCGACCGAAATAAATTAACTGGCGATATTTTACAATCAACTTATTCAAACAAAGATTTTCCATTCTCAAAAACTTGGGATATGTTAAATACATATATGCGAGATCACATCGGTCTTGAATATGGAATTAATCTAGTAAACAAATCAACGTGGGGAAATATCTATAAACCTGCGGAAACAACTATTCCTTTATTAAATATTGATCCAGTGGATCTACGTAACTCTCCAGACTTTACATTATTATATGGTGTAAAAGTCAAAGATTGTAATGTTCGAATACACTTTGAAGATAACAGACGTAAAGGAAGAAGTTGGGATATAGAACTTAAAAATAATATGTTTATATTATTTCCATCGACTAATATGTATTACCTAACCAATACACAAAAAGATTCATTAAACTTTGTGCAAACAATAACTTATGAATATATCTAATTACTATTGGCATTTTCCTGCTGCACTTACACCAAAGTTTTGTGATGATGTAATAGCTTATGCAAATTCACAAGAAGAAGTTATGGCTAGAACAGGTGGTTATGGAGATAAAAAATTAGACAAAGACCAAGTTAAAAATATGCAAAGAAGAAGAAAGTCAGATTTAGTCTGGTTAAATGATACTTGGATATACAAAGAATTACACCCATATGTTCACGAAGCTAATAGACAAGCTGGTTGGAACTTTGAATGGGACAGATCAGAATCGTGTCAGTTTACAAAATACAAACACAACCAATACTATGATTGGCATTGTGATGGTTGGGATAAACCTTATGAAAAAGAAGGACCTGACAATGGTAAGATTCGAAAGCTATCTATGACTTGTCAATTAACAGATGGTTCCGAATACACAGGTGGTGAGTTAGAATTTGATTTTAGAAACTACGATCCACATATGAGAGATGAAAGTCAACATTTAAGAAGAGCAAAAGAGATTTTACCAAAAGGATCTATTATTGTATTTCCTTCATTTGTTTGGCATAGAGTTAAACCCGTAACCGCTGGCACAAGATATAGTCTTGTAGTTTGGCATTTAGGAAAACCATTTAAATAATATGTATATAAATAATTACTTTAACACAACGATTTGGTCAGAACAAAAACCAGAGTTTATTAAATCATTAAACAAAGCATCTAATAAATACATTAAAGATGCAAGAACAAGAGAGAAAGCTTTTATAAAAGAACACGGCGACTTTGGAAGATCGTATCATTCAACACCACTTACAGCTGATAATGATTTTTTAGATTTTAGAAATTACATTGGTCAAAAGTCTTGGGAGTATTTAGATCATCAAGGTTTTGATATGCAACAATATACAACACTGTTTAGTGAGATGTGGGTACAAGAGTTTGCTAAAAAAGGTGGTGGTCATCATTCAGCACACGTGCATTGGAATCAACACGTATCAGGTTTTTATTTTTTAAAGTGTAGTGACAAAACATCTTATCCTGTATTTCACGAGCCTAGAACAGGTGCACGAGCTACAAAATTAAAAATGAAAGATCAAAAAGGTGTATGGGGTGGTAGTGAGCTTATTCATTTTAAACCTACACCTGGTACATTAATTATCTTTCCAGGATTTTTAGAACATGAGTTTAGTGTAGATTTTGGTAAAGAGCCTTTTAGATTTATACATTGGAATATACAAGCTGTGCCAAAAGAGATGGCAAAAGATGTTTAAAAAGAAAAAGTATACAGTTATCCGTCAAGCAATATCAAAAGACCTAGCAGCTTTTGTTGCAAACTATTTTAGTATGCAAAAACAAGTTTATGATACCTGTAGAGCACAAAGATACATTTCACCTTTTGAAAACATCATAGGTCACTATGAAGGTAGAGATGAACAGATACCAGACACTTATAGTCAGTATTCTAATATAGCTATGGAAACATTAATGCTTAAATGCCAACCTAAAATGGAAGAAGTAACAGGTTTAAAATTATACCCATCTTATACCTATGCAAGAATATATAAAAAAGGTGATGTTTTAAAAAGACACAAAGATAGATTTAGTTGTGAGATATCGACTACTATGAATCTTGGTGGTGATCCTTGGCCAATATATTTAGAGCCATCTGGGGAAGTTGGTTTGAAAGGTATTAAAGTAGATTTAAAACCTGGGGATATGTTAGTTTATTCTGGTTGTGAATTAGAACATTGGCGAAATAAATTTAAAGGTAAGGAATGCGTACAAGTATTTCTTCATTATAATAATCGTAAAACACCAGGCGCTAGAGATAATATGTTTGACAAGCGTCCTCATTTAGGTCTTCCTTCTTGGTTTAAACGATGATATAATCTTTAGATGGAGGCAGGGCACCACCACATACCCCCTGTCTCCTTTTAAGGATTTATATTTATGTTTTTTGGCGGAACTTCATTTGCATCAGCACCTTTTGCAGACCCAGGATTTAATCCTAATGCATTAGCGATTGTAACAGGTAGTAGAATTAACGAATCAACAGGTACTGTTGGTATAGTTGGTAAAGCTCTTATATTACCAAATGGTAGTAGATTTAATATTGGAATTGGTAATGTTCAGGTAGCCGATGTTATTGGTGTATCGGGTATTGCAACAGAAATAGCAACAGGAAGTGTTACTATTGCAGCAGGTGCAAACATAGCTACAAATGGTAGTCCTTTTGAAATAGATACCGGTACAGCAAAAGCTATAGACGTTGTTGGTGTTACAGGTAATAGAGTTAATTTAGATACAGGAGATGTAACAACAATTGGTAAAGCAACAGTTATACCATCAGGAAGTGTTTTAGAATTAGATACCGGTACAGTTACATTTACATTTAGATACAGTGTTACAGGATCAGGAGTAGAATTATCTACAGGAACTGTTTCAACAACTGCAGCTGCAACTGTATTACCTACAGGGTCAAGAGTTGATTTAGATACAGGTGATGTATCAGTTGTTGCAAAAGCAAATGTATCTATTACAGGAAGTGCAGTAGAAATAGCAATTGGAAATACTACAACTAAAGCAAACGCAACAGCTATTGTTACAGGAAATAGACAAAATTTATCTACAGGTACAGTTACTATTCAAGCTAAAGCAAATGTAATTACAACTGGTGTAGGATTAGAAATAGCAGTACCAACTTCTATTAATATTAAACAGTGGGATGGTGTAGTACCAGGCGTTTCACAAATTTGGACAAGGATACAAACACCGTAATGTATTTTGGAGGAAGCACATTTGCCGGAGCACCATTTGCCGATCCAGGCGGAGTTAGTATATTTGTAACTGTCAGTGGACAAAGATTAAACTTTTCAGTAGGTAATGTAGTTATTGAAGGTAAATCAGTTGTTTTACCTACAGGACAAAGAGTAAATTTATCTACAGGTAATGTAGTTATTAAAATAGGTCAAACAGTAGTTTTATCTGGTAATCAAATAAACCTTGCAACTAACCCTGTAAGTGTGATATCATGGAACCCAATACCACCAGGAGTAAATCAAGTTTGGGTCCCAATAGACCCAGATAATCCGTAGGAGAAATATGGCATCAAGTACATCAACAGATTTAAAACTAGAACTAATAACTACAGGGGAAAAATCAGGAACCTGGGGTACAATTACTAATACAAACTTACAAATTTTAGAACAAGCAGCTAGTGGTTATTTATCACTTGCAGTGGGTTCAGGAGATGTTGCTTTATCTTTAGCAACTCATGCAACAGCAAATGGTAAAAATTTATACTACAAACTAACAGGAACACTAACTGCTAATAGAACAGTTACAATGCCTGACGGTGCTGAAAGAGTATTTATAGTAGAAGATGCAACAGCAAGATCAGCTTCTAATTATACACTTACAGTTAAAACAGTTTCAGGAACAGGTCTTGCATTACCTGTTGGATCAACAACAGTTTTATATTCTGATGGAACAAACATTACAGGAAAATTACAGACAAAAGGATACTACACACCTTCTGCTACTTACACTACAGTTAATGGTGATCAAGTATTAATCAATACTTCTGGAAGTGGTATTGGTACTGCAATTACAATAAACTTACCCGCATCTCCTGCAATAGGTAATGAAGTACATTTTATAGATTCAGGCAATAACTTTGCATCTAACAATTTAACAATCGGTAGAAACAGTTCTAATATTTTAGGTAGTGCTTCAGATTTAGTAGTTTCGGCTAATGGTGCTGCATTTACTTTAGTGTATGTTAATGCAACTAGAGGCTGGATTTATAAAGATAACATATAGGAGCACGGACCATGGCTCTAATTGATTTTAAAGTCCTACCAGGAATAGATAAACAAGACACCACATCTGGTGCAGAAAACAGATGGGTTGATTGTGATAACACAAGATTTAGATATGGACTACCGGAGAAAGTGGGTGGTTGGTCATCATTAGTTACAGATACAATAGCAGGTGTTGCAAGACGTCAGTTTGCATTTGTAGACTTAGATGGAAATAGATACATTGCAATTGGCACAGATAAATTTTTAATTATTTATTTTGAAGGTCAACTCTATGATATTACACCTTTAAAAAATACGTTATCTTCTTGCACCATTGCAACAGTTAATAACTCTGCTGTTTGTTCTATAACAAAAGCAAGTCACAGTTTAAGTGCAGGTGATATTATATTATTAGATAATGTAACTCTACCAGTAGGTACTGGTTATTCTAATTCAGATTTTGAAGATAAATTATTTCAAGTAACAAGTATTACAAGTTCAAGTGTGTTTACAATTACACAAAGTTCTAATGCAACAGCAACAGTTTCAACAGGTGGTAGTTTAGAAGTTAAACCTTATGAACAAGTTGGTCCTGCAGAACAATCTTATGGTTATGGTTGGGGTATTGATTCATGGGGTAGTGGTAATTGGGGAGAAGCTGCTTCAGCATCTGATGTTTCTCTTGAACCGGGATTATGGTCATTAAGTAATTTTGGTCAGGTGTTAGTTGCAACAATTGCAAATGGAAAAACTTTTACTTGGGATGCAGGTATTGCTGCAAGATTGACAACAAGAGCGTCAACAACTACATCTGGTTTTTCTACATCAGCTAATCCAACAGCAACAAGAGTTACATTAGTTTCACCTACAACACGTCACTTAATTCATCTTGGAACAGAAACAACTATTGGAGATACATCAACTCAAGATGACATGTTTATAAGATTTTCAGACCAAGAAGATATAAATGATTATACACCAACAGCAATCAATTCAGCAGGTACACAAAGACTGCAAGATGGAACACGGATCATGGGTTCACTAAAAGCTAAAGAAACAATTTTGGTTTGGACAGATAATGCATTGTATACTATGAAATTTATTGGTTCACCTTTTACATTTGGCTTTGAACAAGTGGGTACTAACTGTGGATTGATAGGTAAAAATGCAGCTATTGAAATAGATGGTGCTGCGTTTTGGATGAGTCCAAATGGTTTCTTTATGTTTGACGGTACAGTTAAATCTCTGCCTTGTTCTGTTGAAGATTATGTTTATGATCAAGCAGATACAACTAAAGGACAACAAATTTATGCAGGTATAAATAATTTATATACTGAAGTTGTTTGGTATTATCCATCAACTAGTTCTGATTATAATGATCAATATGTTGTATTTAATTATGGAGAACCTATGAAAGGTGGTGTTTGGTATATAGGAACGGAAGCTAGAACATCTTGGATTGATGCTAGTGTATATCCTAAACCATCAGCTACTAAATTTAATCATTCAGCTGTTGGTACTTTTCCAGTTATTGTTGGAGAAGATGGGTTAGGTCAAACAACTTTATTTGAACACGAAGTAGGAACCGATCAAGTTAATCCTGATGGTAGCACAACAACAGTTACTTCATTTATAAAATCATTTGACTTTGATCTACAAGCTAAACAAAAAGATGCACAAGGTAAATCAAGTGGTCCAACTATCTCAGGTGAAGTATTTTTAGCTATGAGAAGATTTGTACCAGACTTTAAAGATTTACAAGGTAACGCAAAAGTAACTCTTGCTGTTAAACGTTATCCTCAACAATCAGATACCGTTACGTCTTTAAGTCCCTTTACAATTAACTCTAGCACTGATAAAAAGGATACTAGGGCCAGAGGAAGATTTGTTAACATTAAGATAGAAAACACTGATGTTAGTGAGTCTTGGCGTTTTGGAACTTTAAGAATAGATGTACAACCAGATGGACGTAGATAATGGCTAAAGTAGTAGTAAGATTACCAGAACCAAAAGAAGAATACGATTTCTCGAATCAAAAACAAATTAACAGAGCTATTACTATAATAGTTGAACAATTAAACTCTACATTTTTAAATGATTTAAAACAAGAAACAGAAAGATTTACTTGGTTTAAATCAGGAAATTAATATGGCAAATATATATAAAAACGCTAACTTTGATCTAACTACAACTAATGTAACAGATGTCTATACTGTGCCTTCTAACTCTAGAGCTATAATACAGAACATACACACAGCTAATGTTGGGGGTGGAAACACTGAAATAAAAGCTTTTTTATATGATAATTCAGCAACAACTGCTTTTCAATTTGCTGAACATACTGTAAACTCAGGAGATTCTAAGTCTATCTCTGATGGCTCAATTGTGTTAGAAGAGAATGATAAATTACAACTGCAAGCTGCTTCAGCAAATATATTCGAAGGCACTTGTGCAATATTAGAAATAAACAGGGATTAAATTATGGCATTTAAAGAAGAAGGCGAAGTAAACTACACAATAATAAATGGTAAGAAAGTACCAGTTGTTAAATGTGAAACTGAAGTAGTATTAAGAAACACTAGAACTAATCAAGAGTATAACTCTGATCAAGAAGCTGAAAATGATATAGCAGATTCAAACACTCCTACAATCAGAGAAGAGATTACAAGATCATTAAAAATTAAAGTAGCAGCAATGCCACCATTAGGAGCAGCGTCAGAGTAATGGCAATAACAAACGCACAACAAGCTAAACAGATAATGAACGAAGGTAGACCTATGAGAAAAATTAAAGGTCAAGACCATATGTTAGCTTACATAACTCCAAGTGAAAAAGATATATTAGTGGAACTAGGTGGTCAAGAAACAATGACACCTGAAGGAATTTTAGCTTATCCACCAGAAGGTAGATATGGTAGTTCAGGGACAGGTTCTTATGATGGTGGTTCTACAGGAATGGCTTCAACCGGTGGAGCAAATTTTTCAAGTGGAGAAAATAATCCAGGTAAAGGAAATGACAATACAAATTATGCACCTCCTGCTCAAGAAATTATAGGTGGTAAATCATTTGATGTAACCCCTGAAACAAAAGCTAAAAGAGATTTATTATTTGAAATAGCAAATGAAGAAAAACAAACTTTAAAAGATGATTTTATAAATAAGCCTGCAAATTATTCTAAATATACGCCTGCTTATTTGAAATTTATTGCTGACATAAATAGAAAACCTAATAGAAAATTTTTTATAAATAAAGTTTTACAAGCAGGAAAAATTCCTAACTACGCTGATCTTTACGACGAAGATTTTGATGTAGAAAAAGCATACAAAGATTATATGGACAATAGATTAGCTGGTAAAACAGATGCTTATGGTAATCCAACTCAAGGTTTTTCATATGGTGATGATGGAATGCTTACAGGAAACTTTATAGATAATGATGGTGGAGATAGTAACTATGTACCACCAGTCATACCAGAAGATGACACTGAAGAGGACACAACAGTACCAAGAAATTTAGGTGGCCTTGCTCCAAGATTCGCGGGCTCTATATTTGATTTCACAGGTCTTGCAGATGGTGGACGTGCAGGAAAAATGGATGGTGGTATGATGGACGATACTCCTGAAGGTGGGATCATGGACCTTGAATCAGGAAGACAAATGTATTTCTTAGGTAAACTAGTTAAGAAAGCAACAAGAGCTGTAAAGAAAGTTGCAAAATCTCCATTAGGTAAAATGGCATTATTGGGACTTGGTGCAGGAATGGCTGGTTTTGGTCCTGCAAAAGGATTATTTGCATCAGGAAAAGGTTTAGGATTTAAAAAATTTTTAACAGATTCTATTATGGGAAAAGCAATAGGAGTAGATTCACCTGCAGGTGGAGGCGGTATTATAAGATCGGGAGGACTTTTAAATTTTATAAAAAATAACCCATATAAATCAATACTTGGTGGATCAACATTATTAGGTTTAATGAGTCAAAAAGACGATGATGAAGGTTTTGATATAGATAATTATTACAAAAAAAATAGTATAAACATAGCTGACATAAGAAATAATCCTTACAATTATTTATCAGCTAGAAATCAAGGAAGTATGTTCGCTGCTGATGGTGGTTTAATGAGAACAGGTTATCAAGAAGGTGGAGACGCTGAACCAGTAGCTAAGAAGACTATGCCTCTATTAGATATGGATGGTAAGGAAATGGATTTAAGAGCTGAAGGTGGGTTCGTGCCACTTGGTAGAATGGAAAGAGCAGACGACGTGCCTGCAAGATTATCAAAGAATGAATTTGTATTTACAGCCGACGCTGTTAGAAATGCAGGTGAAGGAGATATAGACAAGGGCGCAGAAGTCATGTATAACATGATGAAAAACCTCGAATCCGGAGGTGAAGTATCGGAAGAATCGCAAGGATTAGATGGCGCTAGAGAAATGTTTCAAACATCACAAAGATTAGAGGAAGTATTATAATGGCAACAGAGACCACAATATCAAGACCAGCACCCTTTGTAGAAGATATAGGAATAGATTTAGCCAAACAGGCTGTAGCCTTTACAGGCGTTCCTGTTGTATCGGGTGGCATTGGAAGTTTATCTAAAATGGCGGGTGAAACTGCGGAAGGGTTTCAATCAAGACAAGATGCTGCAAGAGCATTTGACGTAAGAAAACAAAATTTAGCAGGACTTGCACCACAAGTAGCACAACAAGATACATTACAAAATTTAGCACAAATTAAAGCTCTTCAAGGTGTAGGATCATACCAACCTTTTTTACAACAAGCACAAGCTTCAACTGGTCCTCAAGCTTTTCAACAATACATGTCACCATACCAATCACAAGTTATGGATGTAGCACTTGCAGAGTTTGATAAAAATGCACAAATACAACAGCAACAAATTGCAGATCAAGCAGTAGCATCAGGAGCTTTTGGTGGTGGACGTGAAGGTGTATTAGAAGCCGAATATCAATCGGGTTCTGATATGAAAAGAGCACAGTTACAAGCACAGTTATTACAACAAGGTTTTGGTCAAGCACAACAAGCAGCACAACAAAATTTTTCTAATCAAATGGGATTAGCTTCAGCATTACCTGGTTTACAATCAGGAGATATTTCAACGTTAGGTTCATTGGGCGCATTGAATCAAGCGCAAACACAAGCGGGCCTAGATGCACAAAGAGAGGCTACAAGAATGGCTGCTTATCAACCACAAGAACAATTACAAAACTACGGTAACCTTGTTACAGGTATCATGGGTGGAATGGCAGGATCAGGAACACAAACATCACAAGTGCCAGACCCAGGGTTCTTACAAACTGCATTAGGTGCAGCAGCTACTGGAGCAGGGATATACGGCGCATTGAAGAGACCTTAATATGAACAGAACTTTAAAAAGACCGATGTTTAGAATGGGTGGTTCTACAGGAACTGGTATTACATCAGGACTAGATAAACCTAGACAACAATATAACAAAGCGGGTATTGTAGATTTCTTTCCTACTCAAGGAGAGTTTGATAAAGCAAAAGAAATGTTTCCAAGATATGAAAGACCACAAGGTGAAAGCTTTAATAGATTTTTAATGTCTACGGGTTTAGATTTAATGTCAAGACCACCAACAGGAAAAGGATTTACAGGTCTATTATCTACAGCGGCACAAGCTGCGAAAGCACCTGCAGAAAAATTTTTTGATGCAAGAGAAACAGATAGAGCAACTACATTTGCAACCGATGCAGATCTATTTAAAACATTAATCGAAGCAAAAGGTGAAGCATTAAGTGGTATGGGAGATACAGTTGGTAATAGAGGTGTCAAGTTACAAATAGCTGACGACATTGAAACAACTATGGATTTAATTTTAAAATTAGAAAACAAACAAACTAAAACACCAGACCAATTTAGTGATGATGATAACAATCTTTTAAATAAGAAAAAATTAAGACTAGAACAGTTAACTAAAAACGATACTGTAATGCAATCACTATTAGGTGATGAACAATATACTCAAAGAATAATGAGAAAAATTAAAGATAATCTATTAGATAAAAAAGATGCAAGTGGAGTAGATTTTTATAGAGGTGATGATGATCCAAAATTATTAGAAGACATGTTTATGTACTATAATCAATTCTTTAAAACAGGTAAGTTTCCTGATGTAAACCAACCATTAGCTAAAGGTGGTAGAGCAGGTTATCAAATGGGTGGTGGAGCTGACATGGGTCAAGTTCCAATGTCAATGACTCAAGAACCAATGAACATGGCTCAAGAACCAATGGGTGGTGGAGCTGACATGGGTCAAAAAATAGACTTCAATACATTAAGAGCTAGATTACCACAAGAAATAGGAGACGATGTTGTAAGATTAATTTCTGCTAGTCCGGAAGCCTTAGAAGATTTTGCAACGATTGCTACTCAACAAGACGTTGATTTATTTAATCAAAAATATAGTGTGAATTTAGTATTACCGCAGGAGGCATAAAATGGCCGAAACTGCTCTAGAGAGATATAAAAAAGATCAGCAACAACAAGAGGAAAAGAAAACACCTCCTGGTCAAATAAGAGAATTAGATCAAGTACAAAAATCTTTTCTTACTGCATTAGAAAATATAACAGAACCTACACCACCGGTTAAATATTTAAAACCTTTAAACCCATTTCAAAAAGAAGATAAAAGTTTAGCTAGATTTATTCTTTCTGGATCACCAAACATGAAACTACTTTTAGACCAAGCAATGTCTAAAAAATATGACAAACCTGTGGACTCAATGCAGTTGTTAAAAGATGGTGAAGAAAAAGATTATATATCTATCTTAGATGAAATAAGAAAAGGTGTAGACTCAGGTAGTTATGACCTAATGTCTGGAGTTGGAACAAGTTTATTTACAGGTTTAGATTACACATTTGATTCAGACTTTTTAGGTAAGTTTGACAAGATGATGAAAGACAAAGAACCTGATAGACCTGAAACATGGAGAGGTGACTTAGTTGGTTTAATGACTCAGTTTGCAATACCAGGTGGGATTATACAAAAAGTATTAAGAAGAACTAAAACAGTTGGTCAAATTAAAAAAATAGTTAATGGTATTAAAGGTGGTAACAAAAGAAAAGTTAGTAAGATTGTTGCAAGAGCAGCTGAAGGTATGACTGTTGTAGCTGCAACAGATTTTTTAGCATCAGAGCAAGGAAGAAGCACACCTTACTTTGAACCAGAATCTACAAAAGGATTAAAAGGTAAAGAAAGAGCTGCAGCTGAATTTAGAAACAGAGTTAAATATGGGCAAGAAGGTGCTATCATTGGTGCTGGTTTTCCTTTAATTGGTAAGGGTTTACAATTAGGTTATAAATATGGTCTTGCACCTTTTGTAAAAACAACAGCATCATTAGGAGCCAAAGGAGTTAACACATTAGTATTTAGACCTATTAGTTATCTTGGATCAAGAGAAGCTGTGAAACCTGTTGTGGCAGGAACTGCTAAAACAATTAGAAATGCTACTGACTTTGTTTTAACTAAAGCTTTAGCTCCAGCAATTGTATCTACATTTTCAGGAAAAATAGTGAGACAGTTACCAAAATTTGAAGACTGGAGATTGTATTCTGTAACAAACCCAGCTAGAGAAAAAAGAGTTATTAAACGTTTAGATAACATCTTATCTTACTTTAGATCTTTTGGTAAAGCACCTAAAGATATTGAAGGTATATCAGAAAAAGCTATGCTTTTTATAAAAGGTAGAGCAAGGAAATTAGATAGAACTATGGAAGGTATTGAGAAAAGATCTTACGAGTTAGCTAAAAAATTTGAAAATAACTACAACAGTGCAACTACCTCTCCTGCATTACAAAAACATTATCTTGATCAAGTAGAAGAATTTTTAAGAGGACAGCTTAAAAGAGATGATCTTCCAAAAGAACTAGTAGATTTAGCGGATAATCTAAAACTTGAAATAAAAAACACAATGAAAGAGTTTAAAAAAGCTTTACCAAAAGGTAAAGATGGAGATGCTATTACAAAAAATTTAGAAGGTATAGAAATAAATAGAATAAAAGATTACATGTTAAGATCTTTTTCAACATTTACTAATCCAAACTATGTTCCTGAAGAAAAAGTTTTTAACACTGCTGTTGATTGGACAGTTGCAAATTTAATTAAAAAAAATAAAGATTTAAGATTAAGAGCTGAAGCTGATTTTCCAAAACTTGATTTAAATCAAGCATACAAAGAATCCGCACAAATGATGGTTGAAGCTGTTCTTAGAGCTGGAAAAGCAGAAGGTAAAAGTCCATTGCAATCATTAAAAGAAATTGGAAAATTAATTAGATTTAAAGATTACAAATTTTTAAAAACAGGAGAAGAATTACCTAATGCAATTAAAAACTTATTAGGACCTGAAAAAAATTTAAAAGCATCAGTAGGTGGTACAACAGCTGAAATGATATCTGCTATGGCAAATAAAAAAGCAGCTGATTTTATTGGACAGTCTGGTTTAAAAAATGGTTGGTTGTTTAGAACTGCTGAAGAAGCAATTAATAAAGGTGTTTTAACACCACAACTTATTTCTAAAATGCCTAGACTTGGACCACATATGAAATCTGATTTACTAAAATATTATGCAGATCCAGATTATGTTCAAATGTTTCAAGGTATTGGTGGAGTGTTAGATAACTTAATTAATGTTCCTATCTACAGGGAAATTATGCAAGGTAAAGTATTGGTTCAAGTTGGTAAAACTTTGTACTCACCACAAACACAAGTTAGAAATGTATCATCAGCTGCATTCTTTGCATTGATGAATGGTCACATTGGAGGACAAGCAAGTGTTACTAATGCAATGAAAATTGTATTAGATGATATATTTAGAGCAGGTCAAAAGAATATAGATGAAGTTGCATTTAATGATTATGTAGAAAAATTAGTTCGTTTAGGTGTTTGGGATGAAAACGTTGTTGCCTCTGAATTAAAAGCAATAATGAATCAAATTAAAAATCAAGAAATAAGAACATCAGATCAATTGTTTGATAAATTAATTAAGATGGCACCTACTGATAAAGTTGCAAGATTATATGCAGGTGGTGATAACTTATGGAAACACTTCGGTTATGAATATTCAAGATCACAAATAAATGGTGCTCTTAAAAATATAGATGATGTTAAAAAATGGTATAGAGAAATGGGAGAAGAGTTTTTAGAAACTAATCCTTTAACAGGTGTAATTAAAAATTTTGATGATCATGTAGATGATATCTCAGCATACTTAATTAGAAACACCTACCCTACGTATTCTAAAGTGCCACCTGCTATACAAGAACTAAGAAAATTACCATTAGGTGCTTTCATATCTTTTCCTGCGGAGATACTTAGAACAGGTGCAAACATTGTATCTATAGGTTTAAAAGAAACATCTAGTAGTAATCCAGCAATAAGACAAATGGGTCTTAGAAGATTAACTGGTGCATTTATGACAAGTTATGCAACAGGAACAGGGTTAGTAGAACTCGCACAGTTTCTAACTAATTCAACAGATGCACAATGGGACGCTTACAAACGTTCTTCAGCTGCACCATGGGATAGAAACTCTAACTTACTTCCTGTAACAGGATGGAAAGATGGTGAATCAGCAGCAATTAATTTTTCATATTTCTCACCTTATGATAGTTTATGGGCACCTTTTGAAGCTGCAATTAACCAAGCTAATAAACAAAAATTAAATCCACAAGAAACTGATGATTATGTAATGAGTATTATGTTTGCAGAAGATGGACCCGTAATGACTTTCTTGTCTCCATTTATAACAGAACCTTTAGGTTATGATAGAGTTTTAGATGTTACTGTAAGAAATGGTAAAAAAGATCAAGGTGGTACAGTTTTTGCTGCATCGGATAGTATAGGAGATAAATTTGCAAAATCGTTTGCTTATATATTAGACGGGGTAAAACCAGGTGTATTTACTAGTGCGGAAAAAATTGAAGGAGCTATAGGAAAAGATTTAACAAAAGGTGGTAAACCATTAAACCTTAAAGATGAACTACTAGCGTTATTAGCAGGTACTAGAATTATTAGAATAGATACTAAAAAAGATTTAAGATATTTTGCATCAGACATGAACAGACTTTTAAGAGCTGTTGATGAAAATGAAAACTTTTACAATGTAAATAATTATAGCGAAAACACACCAATGACCCAAGTTAAAACATTTAAAAAAATGCAAGATGAGGCGTTTAGAATACAAAAAGATATGTTTATCAGGATTCAAGATTTAAAACTTTTAGATTTAAGTGAAGACGATATTGATAATATTTTAAAAAAATCTGGGGTTAGTTCAAGATTAAGAGGTAATTTACTGGATGGTGTATTTACACCAACCAATTATTCAAAAGCAAGATTTCAAACAAAAGTGGATACTATTGATTCACAACTTAGAAAAGAAAATAAAGAAAACATAAAATATAAATTTAGATTAAATGAAGATTATGTATTTCCAATAGATGAATTAGACACATTAAAAGATTCTTATTTTGATAAAAGATTTTTTGAAAGAGGTAACGAATATGACCCAGAAAAATTTGATTATAAATTAGATAAAAAAGGAAACATGATTTTAGATGAACAAGGTAACCCTGTAAGAGATGAAGGTTTAATTAAAAAAGGATTAAAATTTATACCCGAAGTAGGTAAAAAATTATTAGATAAATATGTTAATCCATTAACAGTACAAGCACCACCATTACCAAATACACCAATGCCAGTTGTTAAAACAGCGAGTGTAGTCAATCCAAATACTAACTTGACACGTACACAAGAAGCATTATTATCACCCGAAGAGCAAGTTATTGCTGGGAAAAGGATTGTATAATGATAAACAAATTTAAAAGTTTGGGCGGTATGATAGGCAAGTCCTATCGGGTTTCTATTGTAGCGGGGGTTACAATATAATGGCTAAAAAATCTGCATTACAGAAAATAGAGGACCATGAAAAACTGTGTCGTATTATGCAGAAACAAACTTTTGAACAAATCAAAGAAGTTAAAGAACGCTTAGCACGTATGGAGAAGATGATAATAGGAGGAGCATTTGGAATATGTATTGCGCTCTTATTAAACATGCTTAGATAAAAATGAACCTATCTCGTAATTTTTCTTTACAAGAATTAATTAAATCAGA
>Ga0208134_1000553_pt1 | contig 24488 bp, 23 predicted proteins | sample VirMetDEL_Mar_31_FD_184515 | JGI IMG/M metagenome (GOLD analysis project Ga0208134, IMG submission 184515) | Aqueous microbial communities from the Delaware River and Bay under freshwater to marine salinity gradient to study organic matter... | ecosystem: Environmental > Aquatic > Marine >... | reverse complement strand
ATCCCTTGGATACCCTGAGCACCTGTCGTACCTTGGATACCTTGTATCCCTTGTGCTCCTGTTATACCCTGAGTACCTGTAATCCCTTGTGCTCCTGTTATACCCTGAGTACCTGTAATCCCTTGAACACCTGTAGTCCCTTGTATTCCTTGTATCCCTTGAGCACCTGTGGTACCTTGTATTCCTTGTATCCCTTGAGCACCTGTTGTACCTTGTATCCCTTGGATACCCTGAGCACCTGTCGTACCTTGGATACCTTGGATTCCTTGTGTTCCTGTTGTACCTTGTATTCCTTGGATACCTTGAGTACCTGTGGTACCTTGTATTCCTTGTATTCCTTGTGTTCCTGTTTCACCCTGAACTCCTATTATACCTTGTATCCCTTGGATACCTTGAGCACCTGTAGTACCTTGTATCCCTTGAATACCCTGAGCACCTGTCGTACCTTGGATACCTTGTATCCCTTGTGCTCCTGTTATACCCTGAGTACCTGTAATCCCTTGAGCACCTGTAGTCCCTTGTATTCCTTGAATACCTTGAGCACCTGTGGTACCTTGTATTCCTTGAATACCTTGAGCACCTGTGGTACCTTGTATTCCTTGTATCCCTTGAGCACCTGTGGTACCTTGAATACCCTGGATACCTTGAGCACCTGTAGTCCCTTGTATCCCTTGTATTCCTTGAGCACCTGTTGTACCCTGAATCCCTTGGATACCTTGAGCACCTGTTGTACCCTGAATACCTTGTGCTCCTGTTATACCCTGAGTACCTGTTATACCTTGTGCTCCTGTAGTACCCTGAATGCCCTGGATTCCCTGAGCACCTGTTGTACCTTGAATACCTTGTATCCCCTGGGTACCTGTAGTCCCTTGAATACCCTGGATTCCTTGGGCACCTGTGGTACCCTGAATCCCTTGGATTCCTTGAGCCCCTGTAGTCCCTTGGATACCTTGAATACCCTGCGTTCCTGTTATACCCTGAGTACCTGTAGTACCTTGTATTCCTTGAATACCTTGAGCCCCCGTTGTACCTTGGATTCCTTGTATACCCTGGGCTCCTGTAGTACCTTGTGTTCCCTGAATGCCTTGAGTACCTGTAATCCCTTGAGCCCCCGTTGTACCTTGAATTCCTTGTATCCCTTGAGCACCTGTGGTCCCTTGAATACCCTGAATCCCTTGAGCACCTGTTGTACCCTGAGTACCTTGAATTCCTTGAGTACCCGTTATTCCTTGAGCACCTGTAGTACCTTGTATACCTTGAATCCCTTGTATCCCTTGTGCTCCTGTTGTACCTTGGATACCTTGAATACCTTGTGTTCCTGTAGTACCCTGAGTACCTTGAATTCCTTGAGCCCCCGTTGTACCTTGGATACCCTGGATACCTTGAGCACCTGTTGTACCTTGTATTCCTTGGATACCTTGAGCCCCCGTTGTACCCTGAATCCCTTGTATTCCTTGGGCACCTGTAGTACCCTGAGTACCTTGAATTCCTTGAGTACCTGTAATCCCTTGAGCACCTGTAGTACCCTGAATCCCTTGTATCCCCTGGGAACCTGTTGTACCCTGGATACCTTGTATTCCTTGTGCTCCTGTTGTACCCTGAATCCCTTGGATACCCTGGGCACCTGTAGTACCTTGGATTCCTTGTATTCCTTGAGCACCAGTAGCTCCAGATATTCCTTGTATCCCTTGAGCTCCTGTGGTCCCTTGAATACCTTGTATCCCTTGAGCTCCTGTGGTCCCTTGAATACCTTGTATCCCTTGAGCCCCTGTTGTTCCTTGAATACCCTGGATTCCTTGAGTACCCGTTATTCCTTGTATTCCTTGAGCCCCTGTTGTACCCTGAATCCCTTGTATACCCTGGGCACCTGTAGTACCCTGAATCCCTTGAATTCCTTGAGCTCCTGTAGTCCCTTGAATTCCTTGAATCCCTTGAATTCCTTGAGCACCTGTCGTACCTTGTATCCCTTGAATACCTTGAGTTCCTGTAGTACCCTGAGTCCCTTGGATACCCTGGATTCCTTGAGTACCCGTTATTCCTTGCGTTCCTGTAGTACCTTGAATTCCTTGAATACCCTGGGCACCTGTCGTTCCTTGTATTCCTTGTATCCCTTGAGCACCTGTAGTCCCTTGTATCCCTTGTATTCCTTGTGCTCCTGTTGTACCCTGAATTCCTTGTATACCTTGAGCTCCTGTGGTACCTTGGATACCCTGGATACCTTGCGTTCCAGTTATTCCTTGGATACCTTGAGCACCTGTTGTACCTTGAATACCCTGTATCCCTTGTGCTCCTGTAGTCCCTTGTATTCCTTGAATACCCTGAGTTCCTGTAGTACCCTGAGTCCCTTGGATACCTTGTATTCCTTGAGCACCTGTTGTACCTTGTATTCCTTGAATTCCTTGAGTACCAGTAGCTCCAGATATTCCTTGTATCCCTTGGGCACCTGTTGTACCTTGGATACCTTGTATCCCTTGAGCTCCTGTAGTCCCTTGAATACCCTGAATCCCTTGAGCACCTGTAGTCCCTTGGATTCCTTGTGTTCCTGTTATTCCTTGTGTTCCTTGTATTCCTTGAGCCCCCGTTGTACCCTGAATACCCTGAATCCCTTGAGCACCTGTAGTCCCTTGGATTCCTTGGATACCCTGAGCACCTGTAGTCCCTTGGATTCCTTGGATACCCTGAGCACCTGTTGTACCCTGAATTCCTTGGATACCTTGTGCTCCTGTTGTACCCTGAATTCCTTGGATTCCTTGTGTCCCTTGAACACCTTGAATACCTTGTGTTCCAGTAGCTCCAGATATTCCTTGAGTACCTTGGATTCCTTGAGTACCTGTAGTCCCTTGGATTCCTTGTATACCCTGGGCTCCTGTAGTACCCTGAATCCCTTGAATACCTTGAGTACCCGTTATTCCTTGTATCCCTTGAGCCCCTGTTGTCCCTTGAATTCCTTGTATTCCTTGGGCACCTGTTGTACCTTGGATACCTTGGATACCTTGAGCTCCTGTCGTTCCTTGTATTCCTTGTATCCCTTGAGCACCTGTCGTACCCTGAATTCCTTGTATACCTTGGGTACCTGTAGTACCCTGTATTCCTTGTATTCCTTGGGCACCTGTTGTACCTTGTATCCCTTGGATTCCTTGAGTTCCTGTAGTACCCTGAATACCTTGTATCCCTTGTGCTCCTGTAGTACCTTGAATTCCTTGAATACCCTGAGTTCCTATCGTACCTTGGATACCTTGAGTACCTTGTACACCTTGAATACCCTGAACACCTTGAGCACCTGTAGCACCTGTAAGTTCTGTGATTGGTACTGATTCTACTTCCCCTGTACTTTGTACTATTAAAGCGTTAGTGGTCGGTAATACTGTAGTACTGTCTACTGTACCTAAGAATGTTCTACCACTTACACCAAGAGCACCTGTAGTATTAACACTACCACTAACCGAAAGTGAAGGACCTTCGGAGTATTGGAAAGAATTAAATTTAACAGATAATTCACCATTACCTCTTTCAAGTTTAAGTTGGTCGATTTCTCTTTGTATAAATTGAAAGTATTGCTTATCTCCAGGTCCCCCAAAATTAATCACTCTACTACCATCATCACCAGATTCTCCAACTCGTAGGCCTAATTTAGTGACAGCAGTTCCTGCTGTTAGTGTATTATTTATTATTGTGTCACCATCTACAGTTAATAAAGCTTCACTAACCGTACCTGTCCCTATTGCTATTTTATTTGCTCCCGCATCTGCAAATAACAAATAGTCACTACTACCATCTACTCTAAAATCATTGACTGAATTATTTGAAGCATTAAACCAAGCCCCTTGACTTAATGTTAATCTCATTTGTTCAACACCAGTAGTGTCGTGTAAAAATTGACCATTATTAAACTGTATGTTAGTATTGGTTGAACCAATGTTATATATTGTCTTAGTCATACCTACTCCAATATTACCATCAACCTGTACATTTGTTGTTGTTCCGGATGGTTTCACACCGGTTCCTGTACCATCACCTATCCAATAACCATTTGGTCCACCTTGTGTACCTTGAATACCCTGAGTTCCTTGTACACCTTGAATACCTTGAGCACCTGTTGTACCTTGAATTCCTTGGATACCTTGAGCACCTGTGGTACCTTGTATTCCTTGGATACCTTGCGTTCCTGTAGTACCCTGAATTCCTTGTATCCCTTGAGCTCCTGTTATTCCTTGTGTTCCTTGGATACCTTGTATACCTTGGGTACCTGTAGTACCCTGTATTCCTTGTATTCCTTGTATTCCTTGGGCACCTGTTGTACCTTGAATACCCTGGATTCCTTGAGTTCCTGTAGTACCCTGAATACCTTGTATCCCTTGTGCTCCTGTAGTCCCTTGTATTCCTTGTATACCTTGTGTTCCTGTGGTCCCTTGTATACCTTGTATCCCTTGTGCACCAGTAGCTCCAGATATTCCTTGGATACCTTGAGCACCTGTAGTCCCTTGGATTCCTTGTATCCCTTGAGTACCTGTTGTACCCTGAATCCCTTGAATACCCTGAGTTCCTGTAGTACCCTGAATACCCTGGATTCCTTGAGTACCTGTTGTACCTTGTATTCCTTGTATACCTTGAGCACCTGTGGTCCCTTGTATACCTTGGGCACCTGTTGTACCTTGTATTCCTTGAATACCCTGAGTACCTGTTGTACCCTGAATCCCTTGGATACCTTGTGCTCCTGTAGTACCCTGGATACCTTGGATACCTTGAGCACCTGTAGTCCCTTGGATTCCTTGTACACCCTGAATTCCTTGGATGCCTTGAGTTCCTTGAATTCCTTGAGTTCCAGTAGCTCCAGATATTCCTTGAGTACCTTGAATACCTTGCGTTCCTTGTACCCCTTGGATACCTTGAGTCCCTTGGATACCTTGTGTTCCTTGAGTACCTTGTACCCCTTGGATACCTTGAATTCCTTGGATACCTTGAGCACCTGTTATCCCTTGGGTACCTTGTACTCCTTGGATACCTTGAGCTCCTGTGGTACCCTGTATTCCTTGTATTCCTTGAGTACCTGTTGTACCCTGGATACCTTGGATTCCTTGTGCACCTGTTGTACCTTGTATCCCTTGGGCACCTGTTGTACCTTGGATACCCTGTATCCCTTGAGCTCCTGTGGTACCCTGTATTCCTTGTATTCCTTGTATCCCTTGGGCACCTGTAGTCCCTTGAATACCCTGTATCCCTTGTGCTCCTGTTGTACCCTGAATTCCTTGTATTCCTTGAGTACCTTGTATTCCTTGAGCACCAGTAGCTCCAGATATTCCTTGTATCCCTTGAGCTCCTGTTGTACCTTGTACACCTTGAATTCCTTGAGCCCCCGTTGTACCTTGAATTCCTTGGATACCTTGGGCACCTGTAGTACCTTGGATTCCTTGTATACCTTGCGTTCCTGTTGTACCTTGTATACCCTGGATACCCTGAGCACCTGTTGTACCCTGAATTCCTTGAATTCCTTGTGTCCCTTGTATTCCTTGGATACCTTGGGCACCTGTCGTACCTTGTATTCCTTGTATCCCTTGGGCACCTGTAGTACCTTGAATTCCTTGGATACCTTGAGCTCCTGTTGTACCTTGTATCCCCTGGGCACCTGTAGTCCCTTGAATACCCTGTATCCCTTGTGCTCCTGTAGTACCTTGTATTCCTTGAGTACCTTGTATTCCTTGAGCACCAGTAGCTCCAGATATTCCTTGTATCCCTTGTGCACCTGTTGTACCCTGAGTACCTTGTATCCCTTGGGCACCTGTTGTACCCTGAATCCCTTGTATTCCTTGAGCCCCTGTCGTACCTTGTATTCCTTGTATCCCTTGAGTACCTTGTACACCTTGAATACCCTGGGCACCTGTTATTCCTTGTGTTCCCTGTACTCCCTGGATGCCCTGAACTCCTGTTATACCTTGCGTTCCTTGTACTCCCTGTACCCCTTGGATACCTTGGATACCTTGAGCTCCAGTAGCTCCTGACACCCCTTGAATACCTTGCGTTCCTTGTACACCTTGAATACCTTGAGCACCTGTTATACCTTGAGTACCTTGTACCCCTTGAATACCTTGAGTACCTTGCGTTCCTTGCACACCTTGGATACCTTGAGTACCTGTTATACCTTGAGCACCTGTTATTCCTTGAGTACCCTGAGTACCTTGGATTCCTTGAGCACCTGTTATACCCTGGGTTCCCTGTACACCCTGGATTCCTTGAGTACCTTGTACACCTTGGATACCTTGAGCACCAGTAGCTCCAGATAGTCCTTGTACCCCTTGAATACCCTGAGTACCTTGAATACCTTGCGTTCCTTGTACTCCCTGAATTCCTTGAGCACCTGTTATACCTTGTGTTCCTTGTACACCTTGAATACCTTGAGTACCTTGTACTCCTTGGATACCCTGGGTTCCTGTTATACCTTGTGTTCCTTGTACACCTTGAATACCTTGAGTACCTTGTGTTCCCTGTACCCCTTGAATACCCTGAGCTCCAGTAGCTCCAGATACCCCTTGAATACCTTGCGTTCCTTGTACTCCCTGAATTCCTTGAATACCCTGAGTACCTTGTACCCCCTGAATACCTTGAGTACCTGTTATTCCTTGTGTTCCCTGTACTCCCTGAATTCCTTGAGCACCTGTTATACCTTGGGTACCTTGAGTACCCTGAATACCCTGAATACCTTGAGCACCAGTAGCTCCAGATAGTCCTTGTACACCTTGAATACCTTGAGTACCTTGTACTCCCTGAATACCCTGAGTTCCTGTTATACCTTGGGTACCTTGGGTACCTTGAGTACCCTGTACACCTTGCACACCCTGGATACCTTGCGTTCCTTGGATTCCTTGAGCACCTGTTATACCTTGAGTACCTTGTACACCCTGTACACCTTGAATACCCTGAGCTCCAGTAGCTCCCGATATTCCTTGGATACCTTGGGTACCTTGAGTTCCCTGTACACCTTGGATACCTTGCGTTCCTGTTATTCCTTGTGTTCCTTGTACTCCCTGAATACCCTGTGTTCCTGTTATACCTTGAGTTCCTTGTACACCCTGGATTCCTTGTGTTCCTGTTATACCTTGAGTACCCTGTACTCCCTGTACCCCTTGGATACCTTGAGCACCAGTAGCTCCAGATACACCTTGGATACCTTGGGTGCCTTGTGTTCCTTGTACCCCCTGAATACCCTGAGTACCTTGTACACCCTGAATACCTTGCGTTCCTGTTATACCTTGAGTACCCGTTATACCTTGGGTTCCCTGTACACCTTGTACACCTTGGATTCCTTGAGTACCTTGTACACCTTGTACTCCCTGAATACCCTGAATACCTTGAATACCTTGAGCACCTGTAGTACCTTGAGCACCCGTGGCACCTGTAAGTTCTGTGATTGATACTGATTCTACTTCCCCACTACCTTGGCGTATTAAAACCCTAGTGGTCGGTAATACTGTAGTACTATCTACTGTACCTAGGAAAGTTCTACCTGTAACACCTATATTATTTCCAACAAAAGTATCTGCACTCATTTCTACTCTTGCGGTATCCCCTCTTAATGCGAATAGTACTGTATCGTCACCTGCTCCGTTGGTTGAGAATATTGTATCACCACTAGCTGAACCCCCAGCTCTAATTAACACATCACCACCTGTTTTAGAGTTTTGAAATATCATATTATTAGAACCATTCATTAGAATTTGTCCAAACTCTGTACCAACTGTATTTTCAAATATTAATCTATGTGAATTTTCTATTACGATATCAGAGTCTATCATGTTAAGGTCACCCCCCATATAATTTTCACCTGTTCCACTAACAAATAGTTGTCCACCAAGATGAGTATTACCACTTACATTTAAAGTTTGTGCTGTTAGACCAGCATTTAATTTTATATCCGTATTTTTTGTGCCTCCTGAAGGAGTTATACTGGTTCCGTCAGTATTTCCTGTCCAATAATCAGCATCTGCAATATCTGCTTTTAATTCTGCTGTTGTTAAGTATTCTACTTCACCATTTGATTGTGCTACAAGTATTTTATCGTTACTGTATGAACCTCCCGCTGCATCTATTGTACCAAGATAAGTTCTACCTGAAACACCTAAGTTACCCCCAAATCTTGCATCTGTTAATCCTGATAACACACCATTAATATTTGTATTACCACTTATTCCAAGTGCAAAATCATTAGTAGACCTGAGCCTGACTGGTCCCATGAAAGTGCTCATTGTAGCCGCCGAACGACCGATATTAATACCAACAATTCCATCATCATACCCTACCCACAACGAATTACCAGCAGAACTTACCGTACCTCTCATACCTGCTATGTTGTTCTCTGTAAATCTCAGAAAGTTAGTGCCTGTCATATACAAATCACCACTCTGACGGGTTGTTCCTGTTATACCTAATTGACCCGTTACATCTACATTAGTGGTTGTGCCAGATGGTTTAATACCAGTACCAGAACCATTACCCACCCAATAATCAGATGTGAATGCTGTAAGTGCCCCAGTAGTTATGTATTCTATTTCTCCTGTTGATTGTGCTATTAATATCCTATCAGCTGCTGTTGCTGTTGCTGCATCTACTGTACCTAGGAAAGTTCTACCTGTAACACCTAAAACACCAGGGAGGTTAACGTTAGTTGTTGTGTTTGAACCTGAAGTTGTAATGCTAGTACCATCAGTACTAGCTGACCAATAGGAGGTAAAATCATCAAAACCACTTACTGTAAAAGTACCTCCAGAAGAATTGGTAAATGTAACAACACCAGTTGCTGGGTCTAGTGTACCTCCTGTTACATAAGCGTCATTAAATAGTAAAGCACTATTTGCGACGGTAAATGTACCTCCTGTACTGTTGGTAAAGTTAAGTGTATCGTTAGCTCCATTTGCTGTACCTCCGGTAACATAAACACCTGTTAAACCACTAGTAGTACCGCCAGATAAACAATTATTATATAGTTGGGTTACATAATCTGAAAATACTCTGTCTTTTGGGCAGGCAGTATTGTAATATTCTGTTAGACCAGTAACAAAATCATCATACGTTTGTGACGGGACCGTGTAACAACATAACGGTTCCCAAACAGCACCATAGTATTCAGTTATTACTCCGTAGTCGAGTGTAAGGCATTGTGACATAATTTTTATTTCTTATACCAATAAATATCCGTTACTTACTATATTTATTATTAAAGTAAAAAATTATCTTAACCACTTTATCTTTTTAAAAAAAGATTATATAATTATTAAAAACAAAACTATGTTATCAAATAAAGATTTACCACATAATGTAACCACAGAACGTATAGAAATTACTTTTTGTGGGAAAGGAAAATGCAAATGTCCATCTATAGATATGGACCTAAACCGCGATAAGATTATTATCGGTGGAGAAAAAGAAGGTTACACTGAATTTACAAAAGAAGAATTTGCGTTATTTGTTAACGAGATTAAGTCTGGAACCTTCGATAAATATATGAATTAAAATGGGATGTGGATGTAAAAAGAAAAAAGCTCAAGCTGCTGGAGTTCAAACAGCACAATCTAGGGCACTTAATGAACCAGTAAATACTGGTGAAGCTAATGTTAATGCTGTTCAAGAGAATAAAGAATACCAAGGTAAAGTAAGAGACGCTCTTAAACAACTTATGGACATTAAAAGACGTAAAAGAGCACCTAGACATAATAGGTAAAACTTACTACATAAAAAGAATAAAGGTACTTCGGGGTGCCTTTCTTTTTGCCAAATATTTATAGGATATAATGAAATTATTTAACAACCTACATAATATTATTTTAGAACAGTCTACTCCTTGGTATGAGAAGGTTTTTCAAAGTGAGGATTTTGACTCACTGTGGCCTCTTGTAAAATTATTTGGTGGTGACCTACACGATATGTACCTTCAATTAGATAAGATGGGTAAGGGTCGAGACTTCTTAGACCACATTTCAAGTCAATGGCCAGAGGAAAGGTCGTTGGAACACCTTATTAATGCATTAGGTGGGATGAAAAAATGGGATAGGGGTATGGTTGATGACGATTTAATGGATGAGTATGTTGGTGATGTTTATTTAAATGATATGAGATATATCAGTAAAAATGAAGATGGTAGAATTATACTAGAGTTAATGCCTGGTGAAGAAGCTGAGTTTTTTGAGAGTGGTGGTTATACTAGAAGTGGTGCTGATTGTCATGAAGTCGCAAAACAAATATTCGGTAATGGTTTAGATTGGGAACCTTATGACTCAGATATGAAAATTGAAGAGTTGTTGGAGTTGATGACTGAAAAAAATTACATAGAATTAGTAAGATATATAGGAACTGAGTTCCAAAATGAAGAAGTTGATGCATGGAGAGAGGAATTTGATGGTTGGCGGGAGGAAGACCAACTACCAGAGGGTAAGGTTTTTTTAACACTTAATAGGATGAATGGTTTTTTAGGTGATGATAGATATAACTTGGCTGTTCTTATAGGTAATACACCTGAACTAGACGATGTGGAGAATGAAATAAAGAATTCTTATGGTAGAGCATGGAATGAGGTTGTCCAAAATCAATATTATACCGCATATTACGAAGCATTTAACGAATTTTTAGGAAAACCAATAGGTGAAGGGACCACAAGTACCTATAAAAATGTTGTAAATCGTAAAACTGGTAAAGATGAATATAAAAAGGTAGATGTACCTGTAAAATATTTTGATGTGACAGATAGAGCAAGAGCGATGATAGTTAGACATGCATACGAGATTGATAGCCCTGAAGATTTTTTATCTATGATAGAGGAATTTGACTTAAATCATCTTTGTCCTAGTGTTGATGACTATCCGTGGGATGATGATGAGGTAAATGATTTGTTCCAAGACTACATGTGGGACTATTTATAAAATAAAATTATGAATTTAATAAAAATAAAAATACTTAGATGGTTAGTTGTTATATTCGTATGTGGAATAGCTCTAACGTTTGCTGGCTGTGGTGTAACCGAACCAGTAAAAGACACTTGTTGTTCAAGTGATAAATTAACATTTACCGAAATGGTAAATCTTTCAAAGAAAGCCGTAGTAAAAGAAGTACCTGGTTCTAATTTTTATATAGCAACTACTTTACCTGGAGTTAGAGGTATTCATACAGTATATAGAGGTAATGATTCTTATCCTTCAGTTACTGTATCTGTAACTAGTGACGGTAAAACTAAAGTTGTTAAAAAATCTGAGCCTTGGTTGGAGTGTGTGGTTATTAGATTACCTCTCCAGATGACTTTAGAGGAAGCGGAAACTAAACTGATGGATTCCAAATATACTGGTAAGTGGTCAGAGGTTGTGGTAAGAAGTCCCTTAGGACCAATAAGTTACCCAGCTCTTTATATCTTTACTGTGGAAAACACGGGATGGGTTGCTGTCAACACTATAACCGGAGAAGTATTTCAACTAACATAAAATAAAATAAAAACTAAAAAAAGATGGGAAAAAATTGTTACACTAGAGAGCAGATTGAAACTGCCGTAAAAGAAAAGGGTTACAAGTGGTTTGATGATTCAAACAATAAAGGTTATGATGTTAACATTGTAGGTGTTAGAAATGCTGAGACTGGTGATAGAGTCACTAATAGATTTGATGACTGTGTTACGGTGTCATACAAAAAGAATGGTGAGTGGAAGTTTTTCTGTTTTGAAGCTACAACTGACCCTGGGGATGATTATATGAATGACCCAATAGTAAAAGAAAAAGGTTGTGCTATTTTAAAAGAGGGTCAATATAGGGGGTCACATAAAATTAGGTTACACGCAGGAAAATACCCAGCACTAGGACAAAAGAAACCAGTAACAGTTTATAGAGACAATAATAACGATAACAAATACGACAGAAACGAAGCAAAAGTAGATGAGGGTTTATTCGGTATTAATATTCACAGGGCTACTTCTAGAGAGGGTAAAACTTCAACCTACGTAGATAAGTGGTCTGCTGGATGTCAAGTAATTTCAAGTAACGATGATTGGAAAAAATTTATGGCTATATGTGAGAGAGCTAAAGATATTCATGGTAATTCATTTTCATATACCTTACTTAGTTCCAAAGATATAGTGTGATTAAACTTCTAAAAGGTTTAAAGAACATTGTAGACCCTAACTGGTGGGCTGAAAAGATAGGGTGGAAATCTGGACTATATCAATGGTCTATGAAATCATCCTTACGTGAATGGGCTCTAGGATTAACCGGTTGGAAATGGTGGGCTTGGCAATTGGGTCCCTGTCTAATTATTTTTATTCTACTAGAGTTATTACTCAACCTAATCGGAATGACTATGTTACCCTGGTAACCATAATATAATAACATTGTTAATATTTTTTAAAAGAGGGTTTACCCCTCTTTTTCTTTTTCTTAACTTTTTATCAAATTAAAAGAATATGAAAATAGTAACTCACAAATTTAGAATCAAAGAAGACCAAGTTTGTTATTTGGTTAACTTGGTAGATTATAATGGCCGTCCTTTAGAAAGTCACGTAGCTATGAATAATAAAGAAAAATCTGAGGTTTCTGAAGACTTAGCACTTAAACATAGTGTTAGTACTGTTTACCATAATTCTGGTTTTTCTATTATAGAATAAATGACTAACGAAGAATTACAAAAAAAATTAACTTTAGTACAAACTAATCTTAATGAAGCTAACAAAAAAAAAGATAACGTTCTTATCAACAAATACGTTAGTGAATTAAATGAACTTTGGGGTAAAGCAAGTGTTGAGATGTTAAAAAATGCTGAGTACGGTGGTTGGTACACCCCTGATAGTTCTTCATCGTCTGAATCTTTGGATTTATAAATTATATTTACTACATTTAAACATAAAAATAAACTTATGACTGAATTTGAAAAATACGTAAAAAGTGACTTTGGTGTTAACTCTACCACACTTTATGATTACAAGAACTCTATGACCCCTATGGTTATAGAAGAAAGAGAAATGAGAGCCGTATCGATGAGTGTATTCGATAGGTTAATGATGGAGAGAATTATATGGTGTGCGGGACCAGTAAACGATAGAATGAGTACCATTGTACAAGCTCAATTAATGTTTTTAGACTCTATAGGTATGGATGATATCACACTACACGTAGATACTCCTGGTGGTAGTGTAAAATCTGGACTCGGAATTGTGGATGTTATGGATTATGTTAAATGTGACATCGCTACTGTTAATACTGGTATGGCAGCAAGTATGGGTTCAATATTATTAGGAGCAGGAACTAAAGGTAAAAGGTCTTCTTTAAGATTTAGTAAAACTATGTTACATCAAAGTTCGGGTGGTGCTGTAGGTAATATCCAAGACGCTAGAATTAGTATGACAGAATGGGAAAAAACAAATAATATTTTATTCGAATTATTAGGTGAATATTGTGATAAAGACCCTAAAAAGGTTATGGAGGATTCTACTAGAGATAAGTGGTTAAGTTCTAAGGAGGCCTTGGATTATGGTATAATTGATGAAATTATTGGGTTGAAGTAATATTTATTAAGTATGAAAATTAGTATATGTTAATAGTAGAGGTAATAAAGGGGAATGTGGACCGTGCGTTAAAGATAATGAGACGGAAAGTTAAATTAACTAAACAAATTGTTAAGTTACGTAACGGTAAACATTTCACTAAAAAGGCTCAAAGAAAAAGATTACAACTACAAAAAGCTAGATATCGTCAACAGTATTTAGATGATTTAGATTAGTTTTTTAATACACTAATTAGTTCTTGTTTTTCTTTAGATGATAACTTATCTATGTGTTGTCTATACTCTAGATAATCCTTAACAACTTCTTCTACCGACTTATCTTCCATTTTAGCTCTTCTTTCAAAACCACGCTTTTGAGCGTCCACTTCATAGTCTTGATTATAGTATTCGAATGGTGTTAGATTTAAACTTTTTTGTGTTTGGTCTTCGTCCGGTAAATCTGGTCTTTCTGGGTCTATTTCTTGTAGTACGTGTTCTATTTCATGTCTTACATACTCCGACAATACCACATATAAACTTTCATAGTATTTTTCGTTAAAATTAGGAGATAGTGATATGTCCACATATATCATATCGTTGAATTCCCCTCCCATGTATGCGTCTATCGTAAAATTATCTTCTTCTGGATTTTCTATAATGTTTAACTCCAAATTAAATTTTAATTCTCCGTATTCATATTCATCACCATCTACATCGGTATAGTAGTCTGGTAATATAAACATTTCTTCCCCACCATCAAAAATCTTTACTATATCAAAAATTTCTTTAACAACATCAGTAGTTGCTTTTTCCGCTATTCTTGCCATGTATACTTCTTCGTGTAATTTACCTTCTTTAATTAATCTATTATTTATTATATTCAATTCTATAATAGATTGGTATTGGTTTAGGTTTTTTATATCTGTATTTTCTAAAGACCTAGTTAGTGGTGTGTTTAACCAATTTATTTTATTCTCTTGTTCTACCAACCATCTAAGATTTTTATTATCTTTAGTTTCATCAATCAAACTTAACTTACTTATTTTATCTTCTGTAATCACCCTACTATCTTTAAATCTTTCACTTAATACCCTACCTACCCACATACCTTCTTCTATAATTTCGTCATCCTCTTCATCATCTACAATCTTATCAGTTCTTAATTTTTTTAATCTTAGTACTAGGGAGTTAAATAGATTTTTAATGTAGAATATACCAACGGATACTAAGGCACCTTTTAGGTAAGAAGATATGGCTCCTATATCAAATCCAACCTCACCTATTATCCTATTAGTAATATCCAATATTGGTACTAATAAGAATGTATACCCCAATAATTCGGATAGGGATGACATTGTAAATCCGGCTTTTTCTAAAATTTTTAAAGATATGTTTTCAAAATCTTTTAACAACTCAACTACTTTGTTCACATAACCACCTAAATCCCTACCCTTTACTTCTTCTCTTAGCTTTTGGATGTCTTTTATGGTATTAATACTTAAGTAGGATAATGCTGATAGAAATATTAAAATTATTTCCCCTTCACTTAGTGATGGGTATTGACCTTCCAATACATCTTTTACCATACCAAACATACCACTAATACCAAATCCAAATGTACCTACAAATTGTAATTGGATTCCCATATCCCCTAATGTTTTTTGGAATAGTGATTTTGTTGGTTCCTGTTCTGGATATTGTTCATTTACTCTATCTGGAACATCCATTAATATTTCTTCAGTATCTATAGCTTCAGTGTCTTGTCTCATCGGAGAATATTCACCAGTCGAATCATAATCTGTACTACCATCGTCTACTAATTTAATAGGTGTTAATTTATAAGGTTCTATAATTTTACTTACTGGAACTCCAGCTTTTTCTAGTTCTTTCATGAAATTAAGTAGAGTATAATAATCTTGTTTTAATATTCCTCCACTCCCATCACTATCCATTGGTGGGAACTCATCCATACACTTTCCTTCACAATTAGGGTCTATACCGTTTTCACCACAATAACACCTAAACTCATCTACTATATCATATAATCTATCAAATAAAAGAATTCCATGTATCCAATCTAAGTTTGTATTATCCTTTATCTCTAACTGGTTGTTTAGTGTTGGTATTCCACTATCATCGATTCCTGAATGTGTGTATTCTGTGTCCCCATCATAATCTAGGTCTAGAGCATCGTAATTATATACGTCTGACCAACCTACAGTAGAATCTAAAAGCCCTAATTTTTTTCCCTCATGAACCGCATCAGCAACAGTCTCTAAAGCATCCTCAAAGTTACTACTTGGTGAGTTAAAACTTTCTACATATGTTGCTGGGTGATAGGTATCATATAAGTCCCTATATAACTGGCTACTGTGTTTAGGCCAGAAATCCTTTAGAAATCTTTTAACTAAATCTATATTGATTGTGTTTTCCATCAAATATAAATATCTAGTGGTTTAGTAAGTATGTCCGTTATTATTAACTTCTTCTAGTATTTGGTCAAAGCACTCCTGTACCTCATCAAAATGAATGTCTGGGGTTAATAATTTTGCTGTATCTAACTTATCATCTACTATAATAACTGTGGGCACAAATTCAATACTAAGTGTTTTACACATTTCTTCCCACTCTTTCTCTTCTTTATCAACATCTGTAACTTCATAAGGTAAATTATGGTTATCTAACATTTGTTTTAGTTCTGTACAGTATGGACAGTCTTCTGTTGAGTATACGTGAATTTTTTTGTTCATTTTAAAATCCTATTTTTGTTTTATTGTTATCCCCTATACCTAAATTATCTTCATAATTATATATGTCAGATAAAGGCATTGGTTGTTTTGTTACATAATCTATATTTAATGATTTAAGTAGTTTATTACTTTTGTCAATACATAAGTCATCGAATTTGTATTCTACAATTAACCTTCCCTTTCTTAATAAAGCTTTATCTATTAATTGTCTATCTGTATTAAAAGTTGCGACTATTTGAGTTTTTAAACAATCCCCTAATATACCATCACTTAAATTAAGTAAGTTAGAGACAGCGGTTTCATTACCATTACCATTTCTACTTTTTACCACCTTTTCCGCATCTTCTATTATGAGTACTGAGTTTGGGTGTTTCATCATAAATGGAACAAACTCTGGGGTAGCTAACATATCTACCATATTATTGGGTAGAAATATCACTTCTTTGTTTATTAGTGTGGTTAGGTTACGAATGTATGTTGTCTTTCCTGTACCTGGTTTTCCGTGTAGTAGTATGATACCCTTCCCATCTTTTTCGTTTATTTTTTTAACTATCTTGTTAGATATTTTTTTAAATCCTGTGTTATAGTTACTAACTAAATTTAATTTTTCTTTATTACTAATATCAAATTTTTTTAGAGTTAGACCAAATTCATCTTTTACTATTAACCCAACTTTTTTATTTTCATTACTAATTTTAAATTTGTTAACACCGTCTATTAATTTATCTATTGAGTTTCTATTGGTGTAGTATATCGACATCCAACCTTCGTTACCTTCATTAGTGTTTTCCACCCTTATTAAGAACTTTTGGTGTTGTTTAGATGAAAATATTCTGGTAGTACCATCATTATTTTTATCACTAATAATTTCATAGTTTGCTAATTGTTCTAGGTATTCATTGTTAATTAAGTAATCTATTAGTTCTTTGTATTTAAAGGGATAGTCATATCTCAAACTACTAGGAGTCGTATTAAATTGGTGTCTGAAGTACGGCCCTACTGGGAATTCATCCGCGTAAGAACCTTCATAATATTGTATTTTTTCTTCTTGCATATTTTTTTGTTAAAATGGTAAATCATCCATCATCCTATAATCTAACCTTCCTCTTTTTTCTACAGTTTTTGCTATACCGGTTAGTTTACATTCTTTTAGGACTTGATGCTTTTTATATATTTTTTCTTTTGATGATTCTTTCATCTTTAAATTTAATAAATTAACGAATGGTTGTAAATCCTCCGTTACCTGACTATTAAATCTACCCCTACTTTGGATATTGGTCATAATTTTACCATCTCCATGAGGTATGAATTCATTTGTTATTCTATTATCTTTTTTATCTCTTAAAGATATTACACAAGTATCTTTATATTCTATATAACTTTTAACACAATTATGTTGTACATTACTTTCATTCCTATATTCGTAAGTGTCTCTAAGTACAACTGGAGTCATAGTTTGGTTACCTATAGTTATTGGTTGTTGTATGTGGTTTAAAAAATCTTTTCCGTATATGTGTGTTATAGTTGTACTGTTATTAATCTCGTCTACTAGATTAGTCCATTCATGGTGTTCATCCACAAATTCATAATAATCTCTGGCTTTTAGTTTTGGGTTTAGTCCTTCTACTATTAGTCGGTGTTTTAACCTACCTAAGTGGTCAGAAATAATATCACCAACTACCATATCTACTGGTGGACATTCCACATTTGGGTCCAGTAATGAATTTAGTATAGATATAAAATTTCTTTTCTCTTCTAGTGTTAATTCTAGGTTTAGTTGCCAACCTAAATTGTAGTTTTCACTTAGTAACTCTGGCTTTAACTCTTGGACTAGCTGAATACCTAAAACCTCTAACATCATTTGGTATGAAGCTATTTTTATATCTTTATTAGTGTTTAATAGTTTTATAGCGTATTTAGAGTATATCCCTTCCTCTTTTAGGATTGTCTGGATAAGGTTGTTATCTCTTTTTCTTAATGGTTTTATCCCTGGATAATTTTTTGTAAAATAATGTAACCATTTATCAGGTGTTTTTATTCCTCTTACTTTGGTGAACCATATACTGGCTGTCTCTAGTATGGTTTTATTTTTACCTAACCTAATAAGTAAATTTAAATCTTTACCAGCTAATTCTTTAATCAAACTTTTGTGGCATTTATATAACTCCACACTTATTTTATCTCTCTTATCCCAATATTTAGGGTTATCTACAAATTTATTTAGGTTGTTCATTACTGTTGTTTGACTTAAGTCCAAATCAAATATTATTTCTGGTAGGTTAAAGTCGTCCCTTTTCCAGTATTTGAATGGATTTTTTAGGACTGTGGTAGATTTTTTTCTACCAACGTAATGAGTGGTTGTTTTATATACATTATTATTTATTAAATCAAAAGTAACATGCACAACCATTCTTGTTTTCCAAAAGTATTTTGCTCCACATTTTCTACCTTTAACTGTAAAGTATTTACTAATCCTTACTTTTTTGGTTATACCATCTTCTACCATTTTCTCAACAACTACAGTGACTCTTTTAATTTTAGTATGTACGTATGGTGAAAAACATAATTTTTTCCAACCTTCTTCAGTTAGATTTATATGTTGTTTTTTAAATTTAAAAAATACTAGGTCGGGTTTATCTCTAGAACCAACATTATATAAATTTGTATTTTGGTTTCTTAACCCAGATTGAAGAGTATTGAACTTTTCATATTCTTGTGTCCAATACTCTTCGTGTGTGAGTTTGTGTAACGTGATAGTTTCCATGTTAAACGTAAGCTTCAGTAAGTTCCCATAATTTTTTATTCACATCAATTCTCCTATCAATGTTAGTTATTGGTCTTAGTTTTTGCATCTTTTCTTTTTTGTTGTTAAACACTAAACCACCTTTTACTAGTTTTTCTTGTACTACGTTGAATATTTTCCATAGTTCATTGCCTCTATCTCCTTGTCTTACTGGTGAAAGTAGGTCTTCTACATTTAAATTTTCATTACCTTTAGGGTACCTAGTAAGTAATGATTTGGAAGCGAAATCAATTTGTTGTTCGTCACTTAAACTAATTAAATTTAAATTTTGTACTTGTGTTATTACTTTAGGTACCACTTCTAACATACCGTCCATAATTTTTCTAATTTCTTGGAAGTTGTACCATTGGTGTTTGATTTTTACTTGTTCAAACGTTGTGTCTGCTATCACCAAACCATTTGAACATACCAATCTAAATAGTCCAGCGTGTAATGTAAAAGCGTTTCTACCATCGTGAGAATTGGTTAGAACCACTTCTGGTATAGAGTCACCTATATTCCCCACTTCATTATTACGTAACCTAATTAGGTGTTTAGTGAACATAGCATCTTCATCTTTTCTAGATTTTCTTTGTGAGGCACTAAATGGTTCCCAACCTAATTTAGACATATCATCTAAAACTGTGGAGGTGGAGATAAAAGTGTACTTGTTAGATACTTTTGGGGATTGTTGATTTGCGAATGCTGAGGGAACTAACTCTATTAGTTGTTCTCTTGTTAGTGAATTGTTATTCTTTGTCATATCTTTTATAGTATTTTAGATTAAATTTGTACCACAAAGATAAACATTTATTATTGAATAGACAAGAAATGAAATGATTTGTTTTGTTTTATTTTTCTTCGGAAAACAAACTGGTGATAATGGTTAGTAACGAAACAGTAGCTGATATAGATATGGATAGTAAGGTGAAAGTGGTTCTGTCTAACATGTGGTTAGTTAGTAACCACCAAACTGAACATCCTAACCACAAAATAAGTGACACAAAAAATAAAATCATAAGAAATAAAGTTCCCCACGTTAATAACCCTAATTTTACTACATCAAACATTTTCTACCTTTAATTTAATTTTTATATTATCCCCGTAAAGAGCTTTTTCTAATTTAGCTGTCACCCCATAGTCTTTTAAGAAGTTTTTTATTTTATTTACTATTTTTTCTGTGTCTTGGTCTTCTCTAATTCTTACCATTTCTTCCGCGAGTGTTTCGTATAATGGTAGTGGGGGTACAGTAATATGTATCCCATCTGGTTTACAGTGTACATTAAAACCTAGGTCTTCGTTTTTTAGGTCTTTTTCTAGACTTAGTCTAAACCACTTATTTTTGTACCTTACCATCTTTAGACTCTTTAGACTCCTTAGGTGCTGGATTGTATTCTTTTTTAGTGGTTTTAAATCTCTCCATCATTTCCTTAGATTTTTTTAATAAATCCTCGTTGGTATTGTGTGTTGTATTTAATTTTCTTTCACTCATAGTTTTGTTTTAAATATAATAAAAAATATTATAGAAGACAACTCTTCTGTTTTAGTTTTTTGATTTTCGTTGGTGTGCAAAGTAACAAATTAATTTACCCAATATTAAAGATATAATTATAGTGACTATTAGTTCCAAAATAATAATTTGATAATCACCCCTATTATTGCTGAATAAACAACCCACAGTGCTTTAGTCACATTACCCTTCCACGAAACTACCTCATCAACTTGTTTTAGTTTTGGTTGTGTTTCTTTCATAAACTCAGTGTTCTTATTAACTTCAACAATAACACCACTATCCGGGTTAAATAATCTTTTTTGTACCGTTCTAATTTCACTTCTTAAAGATTTTTGCCCTTCTTCTAGGTCTTCTAAAGATTTTTGCATTAAAGCAATTTCCCCATTAGGAAGACCTTTTTTAATCTCCTGTAGTTCTAGGAGAACTTCATTTAGTATTTCAGTTTGGGTTTGTTTAGCCATTTTTTACTTCTTTTAGTAGTTTTTTCTTACCCCCTTCATATTCATATGCATGCCCTTCTGTTATTAGTTGGTTGTTGATACAAATGGTATTTTCATTTTTGTCCATAATAAATATTTCCCCCAAAACCCTACCATACTTACCTACACCGTAAGATTTAAGGCGAAAGTATCCTGGTTTATCACTTACAATTTCTAACAATTCTTTATTTCTTTCTTTGGCGGCTAAACCTAATTTTTTTTCTTCTAAGTCTCTTGTCCTAGACTCCCAAGTATCTATACCTTTATATCTAATTCTTTTTTTAACCCAGATATCAAAACCCACATCAATCATAGCATCAATAGTGTCCCCATCAATTACCCTATCTAATTTACCCCTATAAATGTATTTATCCATATTTTTTAAAAATCTATTTCAAAACCAAAGTTAAGTAACATAAACCTTAGTTTATTTTTATCTATTTTAAGTTCGAATAGTGTTAGTGTACCACACCTTAATGTTAAACTATACTTTTCTTTTTTATTTCCGGCATCAAAACCGTTTATCCAATTTATCATAATCTTTTTATTATAAATACTTATAGAATAGTAAAGAAAAAGATGTATCTTTGTTTATAAGAAATATTAAAAGATTTAAATATATTTATTAATAATGAAAGATATGATTACAGAGGATATAAAAAGGATTAATGAACTTATTAGTTTAACTGAAGAAGATAATATTGGTAACTATATTGACTCCACTTATTTAAAAACTTCTGAACAAGCGGGGATTAGTGATGATGAAACAAGTCGTATAATATCTAAAACAATACAGGACGCTATGGACCACAATATGAAATTAGTGATGATACGACCTGAGTTTGTAAGTTTAGCTGACCAAATGATTAAAGAGTACGATTCAGACCTTTTGGTTGGTACTGTTATAGGTTTTCCTAGTGGTGATGGTTGGATGGGTGACAAATTCGACGAGGCTATGGATGCTATACAAAACGGGGTTGATGAATTAGACTATGTGGTAAATTACAAAGCCTTTCAAAAAGGTGACTTGGATACAATTAAAAAAGAGGTTTGTGAGGGGACACTTATAGGGGTAGATGAAGGTTTGGTGGTAAAATGGATTATAGAGTCCGCTGCTTTAACTAATGATGAGATTGCTGACCTTACAAGTTTAATTAGAGATGTAGTAATAGAATGTGTAGGTGAACAAAAAGCTAGTAATGTTTTTGTTAAAACTTCCACTGGTTTTTATAAACCTGAAGATGGTGGACCAGGTGGGGCTACTGTAGGTGATGTATCTATCATGTCTATAAATGCAGGACCATTAAAGGTTAAAGCTTCAGGAGGTATTTATAGTAGAGAAGATTTAGAAAAAATGGTAGATGCTGGAGCGTCACGAATTGGTACCTCCGCAGGACTAGAAATAATAAGGGGTGAAAAAGCTGAAACAGATTACTAATGAAAAAATTAATTAAGAAAATTTTAAAAGAAGAGGTTGTAGATATTACTGACATTCAAGATGAATTATTAATGATGCCTTTGGATGCTCGTCAGAAATTACGTGATGATTTAACGGATACCGTAAATATGGATACTGAAGAAGAATACACTGATATAGACGAACAAATCTCATATAAAGGTATACCAGAAATTAAAGCAAAAACCACAGTAGGGAAACTACTTAAATGGGTAAAACGTTATGTAACAGATAAGGCAACTAATTTTTTAATTAACGCGTCAATGGATGAGATTAAACAAACTATCGATATTTTAGATGTAATGGACCCTACTTCTACTGTGGGTATATTTAAACCTAAAGCCATGTACCTTGGTGGTGGAATAGATTTTGCTAAAGATGCTGTTTCTTGGAGAAGTGAGGTGGAAGATTTCTATGGCCCTAATCATGTTGTAAAGGATGAAAGATTACTTACTCTTGTAACAACAGGAGAGTTAAGTTATGAAGGATTAACTGCCCCTGTACTTTTAAACCCTATGAGAGCAGAGACTGTTAGAGAAGCTGATACAGAATTTAAAGATATGTTTAAGAAATGGAAGTCAAACCAACTAACTCCAGAAGAATTTAAATTATTCCAAGAAAAAATAAGAGAGCAAATTGTACATCAAGATTTATACATGTTACAGGTTTGTGATACTAATTTAATTAATTTTGATGGTACAGCTGGAGCTGGGACTTTTGGTGAAGCTCAGGTATCAGCACTTAAAAATCAACAGGTGTTTTTGTGGTTAACTAATGGTATGAAATTATCTAATGTTTCTCCTTGGTTATTACCTTCAGTTACAAAGGTTCTTATCGAAGATGAGTTATGGCCTTTCCTGGGGAACTTTAAGTAGTTCTAACCCCATCATATACATGTTTTACTACTGGAAATCTTAATGAGTGACAACCATCCTGGTTAAGTGTCTCTTCAAAGTATTGTACTGTAATTGTTTTACCAATTATAAGTTCTGGGTTCTTGAAATATTTTCTTCTTTCTGATTGGTCAAAACCAGAACCAACACCAACATCACAACCTTTGTGTTCTATTACAACATTACTTAACATTTCTTCCTCCACTTCTAAACCATTTACAATAATTCTATGTGTGGAAGTTTCTATAGATTTTACAACATACTCTTCGTCAAAGAATTTTTTAACTTTTAAAAGGTCGTTACTTCTTTTACCTTTATACTCACAATCTTTACGTAAGATTAAACCTTCCCAGTTATTCTTTGTTGCCAGTTCTGCTAACTCTTGGAAATGCTCTTCGGACTCTACCTTCCATTGTTCCAATAGGTCAATACAGTTTAATTGTTCGTTGAATGTATTATACACCATATTAAACTTACCTAATCTATCACTCAGACTACGTTTACTTACTTGGGTATCGAACTCTTCCAACATAAGGTAATCAAATATTTTGTATTTAGGATTTTCAATGGTATGGTCCTTTCTTTTAATTTCCTTCATGATGCCTTGGAAGTCCTCTGCCCCATTCTCATCAACTACACACACTTCACCATCAAATACTATATTACGTAAATTTAGACCCTCTATTTCGTTTTTAAGTGTATCTAAAGTGTCGAATGTTTTACCTTGTCTTGAAAAGAAATTACAAGTTCCGTTTTCATCTACTATCGCCAAACATCTAACCCCATCTAACTTGTGTGAAGCAAACCATATTTGTGTATCAAAATTAACTTTACCTTTTTGTTTATCATAAGAGTTAGCTAACGCTACCTTAAAAGTTGGGACACATTTTGGTATTGCTTTATTAATTAGGTCAGCTCCAGTTCTTGTTTTTAAATTTTTATCCAGAATACAAAAAACTAAATCCTGTTGCCATTCTTCCATGTGTTTTATGTACCCTTTAACACTTTGGATTGCCTCATGACCTGTTATAGTTCTTTTAGTTAATGCGTCTAATAAATAAAATAAATCGTTGTACCCTTCTCTAGGTTCTAACTTTTTATTTTTCTTAACTGTT
>Ga0208134_1000550_pt1 | contig 24584 bp, 47 predicted proteins | sample VirMetDEL_Mar_31_FD_184515 | JGI IMG/M metagenome (GOLD analysis project Ga0208134, IMG submission 184515) | Aqueous microbial communities from the Delaware River and Bay under freshwater to marine salinity gradient to study organic matter... | ecosystem: Environmental > Aquatic > Marine >... | reverse complement strand
CTTCTGAACCGTGGTCAAAGAGTTGGTCTTGCCATCCTCGCGAATCTCCAACTCCTGTTCCGCCAATCCCGCGACAGGCATCTTGTGATCCTGACGAATACCATTCTCCCGATAACGCCCACGAAACGACCCAGCGAACACCTTACCGTCATGCGCTTTGATGCCGCCTTGGTTCTTGCCCCTTGGCACTTGAAGAATCTTAGGCTCCAGATTGCCGCCAGATGCCGCACACAAACTTGGTGCCTTGCCATCCGGATGATACACACGCCGATTATAACCGTGACCCTTGAGGTCTGCCTCACCAGCCAACTGCAATCCGGTAGCCGTTGGATCGTCAAAGTCAAACACCAACTGCCTCCGATTCTTCTCAAAGTATGACTTCAAATTGCCACCCTTGAAATAGTTCGCGTCAATGCAATGCGACTTCTCGCGATCCGTGAACCCATCCTCCAAGATGTCCTTCAGATAGACATGCTTGTTCTCCGGCATGGAACGGACTGGAATGTTTGTCCAATACAACCGCCGCCGATTCTGCGCACTCACACGATTAGAATTGATATCCACAGGCTTGCATCCCAGAAGGTCAGATATAACGTCCTGATACTCTTTCTTCATATTGACGTTCTCCAACAGGAAATACTTTGGCTTCAACGCTTTCAACAACCGCACGAACTCAAAGAAAAGTTTGGAACGCGGATCGTCAAAATTGAGTTGCTTGCCAGCAAACGAAAATCCCTGACATGGTGAGCCGCCGATCAACAGGTCAATCTTTCGCTTATACGCACCCTTGTTAAGAGTTTGCCACTGTTCATCGTGAACAAATAAGCGACCATCATGTGTCTGAAGTTCGGTCACATCACCCAGATGCACCGTGTCAGGAAAGTTGGCTTTGGCAACTTGGATTGCATACTTGTCAATCTCGCTGGCAAAGTAATTAGTGACAGGAAAACCTGCCCTCTCAAGGGCAAGCCTTCCACATGACATTCCGTCAAACAGCGATAGCACGTTCACCGTATTTCTCCTTCATCTCTGTATGCGTTAACTCGTCAATCAAAACCCATAAACATTTGTCTCGGCTTGACATGTACTGACTTTCCCAAATCTCAATCCACAAATCTTGGCTGTTATGCTTTGAGATCACATAATAATAGTCACACCAATCATTAGCCTCCAACATCTCATCACGATCCTTGAAACTCGCGTTGACCAAACGAATGCCGCCACCCTTCCGATCCTTGTTCGCCGCAACAAACGATGCCGCAAACTCGTCAGCCTCAAACCGTGGCAAATCCCATGCGAACTCCTTGGCGTTCTCAATGAAATCCACCGCACCCTGCGGATAGTTGTCATAATGCTTGTAAACATGAACCTCTTCATGCTCGTCCTCAAAAATGTAAATCGCTCTAGTTCCCATTGTCTGCCTCCACTATATTATCAAACCTGACATAAACCTGATCGTCAGCTTCATCCCCGACATAGACTTCCAAAAAATCTACATCACACTCCTTGAGCAAATCCCAAAGAGCGTCAAAAAAAACTCGCTTATTCATTGTCTGACTCCAATACTTTCTGCATTAAAATCTTCACGATATTCCCATGTCCGGCATATAGCTTCGCCTCATCCGAACCATCATCAACCTGATCCTCAATGAAACGATCCAGAGCTACCTCCAAAACATTCCACTGCTTCGCGGTCAAAGATATTGAAATCAAATTATCCATTGTCTGCCTCCACTACTTGCTGAAACTTGAATCCCGAACCATGGCACTTGTGACAATCAACAACATCGCCGCGATCCCCAGACTCGTACCCATGACCACAACACCAATCGCAATAAATAGCGTACTCGATGCGTGAACCTTGAATCACGACCCTTTCCTGTACTTCCTGCATATCGTCCTCCATGACATATGTTAATAAGTTAAACATACATGAAACAAGACAACATGCAACAACTAATTTTACCGAACCCTGAGAACGCATACTCCTCTTCAAAAGTCTTGGTACACTTGTCTCGTTTGTTACACCTTTTTTGCTGAAAAAAAACTTTTGAAAAAAGTTCAAATGTAGTGTGACAAGTGTGACAAGTGTGACAAGGTAGGCTCCGATCCACGGCCAGCAAGGGTTTGAGCTTGGCACACTTCTAAGGGTTTTTGGCACACTTGTTACACTTTGGAGACTCTATAAGACTGTATGGACAAAAGACGGAAAATTGGTGTTTTTTGAAAAGGCTTCAAATCATTGTTTTTTTGGTGTACAAGTGTGACATGTGTAACAAGAAAACCGACATTCTTGCAGATGATATAGAGGCTGAGACTGGACGAAAGTTGACGAACCGTCAGCGAGAGTTCGCTCGTTACTATGTTGAAGGTATTTACTCCAATGCGGAGTGCGCTAGAAAAGCAGGTTATGCTTCTAATAGTGCCGCATCCATTGCTGGGCATCTTCTGGCTGGCAAGAAATTTCCCCAGCTTGTCGATTACATACAAGAGTTGAGAGAAGAGCGAGAACGCCGATATGGTGTGACCGTGACAGGTCAGCTCAAACGCCTGCACGAACTATCGTCCGGGGCGGAAGAGGCTGGCCAGTTCTCAGCAGCAATCAACGCTGAAAAGATTCGTTCCGCTCTTGGTGGCTTGACTGTTGATAGGCGTGAACAGATTCATCAACTTGATGATCTATCGCGTGAGGAAATAACGGCGCGTCTGTCTCAACTTCGTCAGCAGTATCCACAAGCCTTCATCGAAGGCGAGTACAAGGAGATAACTGATGCCGACACCGGAGGCGAACTTTTGGAACACCGTCCGCAGGAATCTGCCGAAGAACTGTTATCCGACACGAATTGAAAACCGACATGGTGGTGGCGTGCCTGATGTGCATTTCGCTTGGTTAGGACTTGTGTTCTGGATAGAATTAAAAACAACTAAAAACAATTCCGTCAGACTGTCCCCGCAACAAATAGCGTGGAATACCGCGTATTCGCGAAATGGCGGCTTGTCATTCATCTTGGTTAAGCACCTCCCTTCGGGCGACCTAATTTTGTTTGAGGGCGCCCAGAGCCTTGAAATCGGGCGCAATGGGCTAAGATCGGGGAGCTTGTTTCGGGGTTCGGGGCACCAGGCTATGTGGAACCAGGTTCGGGAGTCGGGCATCACGCACCTTGAATCGGTACTGGAGCAGCTTCGGGGTTCGGGAGTCGGGGATTCGGGTTCGGGGTTCGGGGGCCTGGCCCAAGGGCAGCTAGGGACTGGGGCACCAGTACCAGGGTCACAGCAACCAGGACTCGAGGCAAAAGAAAAGCAGGCCTAGGCCTGCTCCTCCTTTATGCTGTCTTCGATCTTGTCGATTAGGGCGCCGAACTCCGCGAACCAATCCCGATCTTCTGGTTCCTTTTTGTATTGTTCAACGACAATATGCTTTATGTGCCTAACAATATCTTGTTTTGTCATAACAGCCCTTGCGCTATCTAAGCATTCAACACAAATGGTTTTGAACTCTTCGCACTCTTCGCAGCCTTTAACCGGCAAATATCTTTTTCTCATTTTACTGCCTCCACAATTGTTGTAACGCCATTGTTTGGCGTATAGCAAAGCAAACAATCTTTGCATTTTTGACCTGTACAGTTTTGCGGCAAGACACTATCCGCTGATACATTGTTAAACGTGCGATCAAAATATTTTGGTCGCGTGCCCATTACCGCGTCAATGCGCGGATTGCTATAGATAAGAATCAGGTTTGCCGGCTTATCATGCTGGCTGTAAAATTTGCGAATCCAGCCCTTGCGCTTTGTCCACAATGCAAAAGAGCAATGCGGATTATGTAACGTGATGTTGTGGAAATTTTCCAACATGGTCAGGTTTATTAATTCGCCATGTCCGGAAAACCTGAAAAATGCGTCTAGGATTGTCGGTAACATATGCGGGGGAATCAATCCGCCCGACAGCGTGTCGCTGTTTCGTTGCCATGATGGAGCGCAATTTTTGCGCAATCCGTTTAGCATCTCAACGCTATAGCAATGTTTGCAAATGATGTTGTCATCATCAACAGCATTCATTTTCTGGCAATAAGGATTTGTTAGCGTGTTTGTATTCAACGCTTTGAAGCCCTCTAACTTGCCCGTCATGTTCGATATTTTAAGCATTTTGTAACCTCCATAGTTTACTCAACTATTATAGGACAACATGCAACACAACACAAACAAAAAGATTCGGGTCGGGCAGCACTAGCGCAGCTGCCTCGAGTCGGGCAGCTTTCGGGTCGGGTCGGGATTCGGGACAAATAAAAACCCCAGGGCCTGGCCCTGGGGCGCCTACTAGTATGGAGGACTAGTAATAGAACAAATAAAAACCCAGTCAGGGACTGGGCAGCCGGATGGATGGGGCTGGTGATGCCAGCCCCATCGCTCTAGGCGTATTCGGATTGCAGATGTTCGTCATAAACTTCCTGACCATCTTTTAACTCTGTGCAGAAATCCTGACCATTCTGGTAATGCCCAGCATATCCTACGCCATACTCCACATAACGAGCGAGAAGTTGAAAACCTTGGTTTTCCATCTCCTCATAGACAGGGATTGGTGGTGCCCATGCTGTGTCAAACTTGAACACATATGTCTCACCATCATCATCGCTATAGATTTCATCTGTATCATGAGACGAACAGATATCCCATTTCGTTCCCCAATGCTCACACGCCCAATCATACCAATTAGGGGAGTCGGAAGGCGATGTTGTGCCCTTCAATTCCTCCGGCATTGGTTTGATATGGTCGCATAACTCATGATTGATGATGGCGTCTTTCAACGCCACCATCTTGTTTTTGTCCTCATGGGACACATAGATTACATTCTGACACCAATTAGGCATGTTTCTTCTCCTTCTCCGGATGATAAAAATCAATAAACCCAGCACCATTTCCTTCTGGGTCGCACATGACAGCCATCTCTAATGATGCAAATTTAGGTTTAGTGAGAGTAAAGATAGGCGTTGGATCGCCACCAAACTCATCTTCTTCCTCACGATACGCTGTGATTGTCCAGCCTATCAATTGCTTATAGTAGTCTTCAAAAGAACCATTGCTCATTAGACAACACTCCCTTCAACAACTACATACTTGCCATTTTCCCCATCTTCAAAAACGATGGTAGGCTTCACATTAACATCGTCTGTTATCTGCGCTTCGCCATCTGTGACAAGAATGGATAAACCATTAGGCAGAGATAATTCATATCCTTGGCATCCTCCGCCTGTGTTGACTACATGGAATCCCATGTTCTTTAACATTTCTTTCATATGCATCTATTCCTCCATAGGTTATTGCATAATAAGATTATAAGACAACATGAGACATAACACAAACAAAAAGAGCGACATTTCTGCCGCTCTTTCCGTCCTATGGAGGAACTATCTAATCCTGTTCCATGTTCTAGGATTATCCGGATGATCTTCGTCTGGGATATAATTGTCACGAATGTTGATCTTCGTGCCCATGCTCTCCAGTTTGTTCAGATATTTTGGAAGATCGCAATCCTCCTCCAATGCTAGTATCTCACCATTAGGCGTCTTGTATGAGAAATCGCTAATGTCATCAATAGATAGGCGTGCCGCCTTTAACTGTTCTATTGATACGATTCCCCATGCGTGTCCATTGTCTGCGATAATTGTAACGTCCATTTTATGCTCCTCCATTAGCAATATGTAATTCGTCTTGCTCTTGCTCTGTCCAATATGCATTTAATTCTTCGTCACTTAATCCTTGGCATGATGGGCAGATAAACTTATGACCGAACATGGCGAGATTGCGCTCATACACGATAGTTCCGCATTTATCACATGATTCCATTTTGTCCTCCATAGACAGGTTGTTGATGGGTTTATTATACACATTAACAAACACAAAACAAACTAAATGTTCGGGTCGGGTTCGCTATGATTCGGGTCGGGTCGGGTTCGGGACTGGTGATACTGGTGGCGACTATGGGCGCCGCCCTCTGCTATAGGAGTAAGACTATAGCATATAAAATCTAGGCAAATAAAAAGGGGCGGATTGCTCCGCCCCTTGTCTTAAAATTCACCCATTGCTAAGACTTCGCCTTCCCATAATTGGCTTTTGCATATGTGATACTTTTGTTCTAGGGCAATCGCTTCGTCATATGTTAGCCACTTGCTCCTGCCAAAAGTGTATAGATATTGGATTCCCTGTTCACTTTTTCTTGTTTCTTTCATCTTCCTAATTTCATACTTCACTGTCATCATCTCCTGCCTTTCACTATTAGATGAATTACGCCAGCGCAATAGAACGCCGCGCCAGCGTGAACGATAAGCGATAGCCTGATAATGCTATCAACGTCCATACTCATTACTGTGGTCAAACCGTACAGTGAATGAGCGGTGGCTAGCAGGAATAATCCTGCTAGCACAAAGAACAGCCTAACCATTAGTCTAGAAGAACCATGTAGGCTTTTGGTTCGTGTTTCATGAACCAATCCAGCCCCTTGCGTACTTCTTTATAAAGTTTGGCTTGCACTTTTGGGTTGGTGGCTTTTTCTGCCATCATACTTGAACCCATGATGACATCATAAACCGCAACGGCATCGGCTGGAATAGTCACGCTATCGCCGCCGAATATATTCTGAACAGTTTCTGGTTCAGTACCAACCGCACAATCAAAAGGAAGTTTTCTGTTAGTCATAGTTTTGTCCTCCAAGACAAGGTTGCGGCGGTGGCATGATTGCCACCGCCTAGGGTTGCTATTTCCAAGTGAACATCATGCGCGTCTGCACATATGCCGCCTTGGCTTTCACATTGAAATCTTGAGGCTGCTTGAACGCCAAGCCATGCTCGATGGCGTGTTTCTCAACGTCCTTGCGTTCCATGTCCCAATACTTCGCTTGCTCTTTGCAATAGTCATGCTGGTCTTTAAGACCGTGTAGCTCGACCAATGTCTCGCGCCACAACACAATCATCTCTTTTGCAAAGGCGGCTTGTTCCGCCTCTGTTAGAGCTTCAAATGTATGGCGTCTCGCAAATTGTGATTTAGTCATTTTGTATTCCTTCCATAGGTTTTAGTTTGCTTTGGGGTCGCTTGGCTATTGCCGTCCGATTTCCCTTAATGTCCTATGACATTAATCTAATCTGGGACAACATGCAACACTTAATAACAAATAAAATACATTTAATTTGTCAATCATTTGACGGGGTAACTTGGGGCAATTCGGACGGGATAGTCAAATATATGACACCCCACCCCCCTTGACAGCGGGGCCAGGCTGCGCCGCCCACCCTCCCCCCCTAGATGGGTAGATTCATTCACATGTTTTTCCATTGAGTCGAGGTTCAAGTTGCAAGATCCACAAATTAATTGTAGAAAAAGCAAAAGGAGTCCCTGGGCATGGAAAAAAATTCTGATGTAAATTCATTTGAGATGTTTGGTCGGATGTGTGTGTTACTGGACAGTGCGCCGTTTTACCGAGAGCAGAGGATCAAGAATCTTGGTTATCGGTTCATACCTGCGATTCAGCATGGGAAGGTTCGGTATTACATGCAGGATGGTGCGTTGATAGGGTTTTGCACATGGTTGTATTTGACGGATCTTGAATCTCGCACCTTGGAATATAGTGGTGTTGAGGCATTTGCGCGGGAATCTGGGGATCAGTTGTGGGTTATGGACATGGTAGCCCTAGATAGTGTATCATACATTGCGAAAGACATGCGCCGTTACTTGGGGGAGGTTACGGGTCATGGTGTTGCTCATTGGAAGCGACCTGACGGACGAAGGGGTCGAGCTTGGAGATTAAGAGATGATGAAGTTGTTTCCGGAGCTACGGCGTCCGTGGTCTGATGGTTTAGTTTCTGCGTTAGGTATTGAGGATTATCGCGATCCTTTTGAGATTCAGTTTGGTTTATTTGGCGGTGATGATGCTGGCGGCGGTAGTGACAGTGTAGATCGCAGCAACCCGAATGAGATGGCTGCTCGTGAAAAGGCGGCGGCACGCGCTGGCACGGTTACTGATGGCAAGGGCAACGCTGTAACTTCTGTAAATCCGGATGGTTCTCGCAGTGTGGTGACGACTGGGACACAGGCTCAACAGGTAGCGGCACGAGAAGCGTTTAATGCGACTGACCCTCGTGCTTCAGACACACGTTCAAACTATGCGCAGGCTCAATATGATGAGGTAGCGGCGCGGGAGACAGCGGCACTTAATCGTGCGGCGGAGGCTGGCCGGTTAGCAAGCACTTCTTTGGCGAATGTTGGTGATGTAACACAGGCACAGTATGGTCCGTTTGCGGCGGATCAGCCACAAGTCAATTTTGTTGCTCCGCAGATTTCTCGTCCTGAAGTTAATTTGTCTGCTACGAGTCGTCCGGACATTCCGGCGAATGCGCAGAACATGAGCAATCAGATACTGTCTCGGCGCGTTGGTTCTCCTGCGGCGTTTGGGATAGACAGCAACATAGCGATGACGGCGTTACAGGATCGTGCGTTACAGGGTGATGTAGAAGCGCAGGACATGTTGAATCAGGCCGCGACACGCGGTGACATTACGCGGGATCAGGCGGATTATGCGTTTGGTTTCACGCAGCAGGATCCGGCTTCAACAGTTGGACAGACGGTAGCGGAAAACGCAACTGCGGCGAATGTTCTAGGCACTACCCCGTCTGACATGGCGCGTATAGCTACGGCTGATGCGGCTATGGATCCATCTGCCGTTCAAGTCTTTGACGCGAGTCCCAACGCTATGGATGCGGGGGACATGATGCTAAACCCCGGACTTGCGACAGGTCTTGGTTCACTACCAACACCCGGTGGTACGGTTCGTGATTTGCAAGCACAGCGTCAGTTGCAAGGCCCACCACAGTTTATTGAAGAATCCCGCACCCCGGCTCGTACAATTAGTTCGACAGGGCAGGCGTTAGAAGAAGTTACAGGATTTCTGGATTACCCCGGCACTGTGTTTGATCGTCCAACATCTAGTCTGGTTCAGGCGGGTACAACGATGGGTCCACAGCAGGCAAGAGATGCTAATGCGTTTGCGGCACCTGCGCCTACTTTAGGTCTGTCTCCTGGTGCATTAGGTGGCCGCATAGCTGCTCCATTGCCGGACATGGTGGACGCTGAGACGGATATGGTGGCACGCGATTTAACGGATCCAAATCGAGCAGGTTACGCAGGCGGACTTCCAACAGGTCTTGAGACATACACAAGACCTGACGGGGTTACTTTGACCACGAACTTGGCTGGCTTGACGGAAGAGCAACGTGCTAATCAGCCGTTCTCTATGGATGTTGCTAATTTTATGGGTTCTCAGCCATATGGTTATGAGCTTGATAGTCAAGGCAACGTCATAGGTCAGGTGGGGACACCCGGAATGTCTTTGGTTGGTAACGCTATCACGGGTCTTCAGAACATGATTATGGGGCCTCCGGAAACCGTGGAAGACCTACTAGATAGGGGTGCGTACACCGGAATGTCTTTATCTGGGTCTGACGATGGTGGCAGTGACGGCGGTCAGCAGATGCAGCAGGCTACGGCAGACCCGTGTCCTGAAGGGTATCAGATGGTTGACGGTGTTTGTCAGCCGGTTGATGATGTCACCGCTGATGAGCCAGCCGCACCAGGTTCTAACTTCGTAATCAATCCAACCACTGGTTTGCCTACGTTGTTCCAGCCTACAACTCAGGCGACACAAGTTGGGCAGATCAACCCGTTTGTCTTGCAGCCTTACACACCAATGCAGGCGCAGAACATTCAGCAGGCTCGTTCCGGTATTCAAGCACTTTCACCAACGGGAGCGGCTCTCGGTAGGCAGGTCTAAATGAATTTAGAGACGATTCCAGAGGAAGCCCTCAAGGAAATCTATGCCCTTCAGAACCAGCAGGTAAGGCTTCAGATCCGTGAAAAAGCACGCGATCAGTTCATGCCTTTTGTTCATCATGTGTATGACGGCTTTATTGAGGGCACGCATCACCGGATTATTGCGGAGAAGCTGGAGCGGGTAGCGAGGGGCGAGTTAAAGCGTCTCATTGTTAACATGCCACCGCGACATAGTAAGTCTGAGTTTGCGTCATATTTGATGCCTGCTTGGTTCTTGGGTCGCAATCCGAAGTTAAAGATTATTCAGGCAACGCATAACACGGAGCTTGCGGTCAGGTTTGGTCGTAAGGTTCGTGATTTGATTGACACGCCTGATTACCGGACTGTGTTTCCTGACACTGGGTTGAAGTCTGACGACAAGGCGGCTGGTCGTTGGGGGACATCGGCAGGCGGCGAATATTTTGCGGCTGGTGTTGGAGCGGCGATGACGGGTCGTGGTGCGGACTTATTGATTATTGACGATCCGCATTCGGAGCAGGACGCTTTGTCTAGCACGGCGTTTGACAATGCATTTGAGTGGTATACGTCTGGTCCTCGTCAGCGTTTGCAGCCTGGTGGTTCTATCATCATCGTCATGACGCGCTGGGGTCAGAAGGATCTGACGGGCCAGGTTATCAAGATGCAGGGTTCTGACACTTTGGCGGACGAGTGGGAGGTTGTGGAGTTTCCTGCGATACTGCCGTCAGACAAGCCGTTATGGCCTGAGTTCTGGGATCATGATTCTCTGATCAAGGTTAAGGCGTCATTGCCTGTCGCCAAGTGGAATGCTCAGTGGCAGCAGAATCCGACTGCGGCGGAAGGTGCGATTGTAAAGAAGGAATGGTGGAACATATGGGAGAAGGAGGATATTCCTACTGTTAAGTACATCATTCAGTCGTATGACACGGCGTTTAGTAAGAAGGAAACGGCGGACTACTCTGCCATAACGACATGGGGGGTATTTGAGAATGAGGAGACTCACGCGGACAATGTTATACTTATGGATGCAAGACGCGGTAGATGGAATTTTCCAGAGCTTAAAGGAGTTGCTGCGGAGGAATATGAGTATTGGGAACCGGATATGGTCATCATTGAGGCGAAGGCTTCAGGGCAACCGCTGACGGATGAGTTGCGCGCAACCGGCATTCCGGTCATGAACTATACACCGAGCAAAGGTCGTGATAAGATAACTCGTATGCACACGGTAGCACCGCTGTTTGAGGCGGGGATGGTGTGGGCACCGGAGCAGAAGTTTTCGGAAGAGGTTATTGAGGAGTGTCTTGCTTTCCCACATGGGGAGCATGATGACTTTGTTGATAGCATGACGATGGCTTTGATGCGGTTTAGGCAAGGGGGCTTCATCGAACTTGAGGGTGAGAACGAAGCTACGGACTGGTACCCAAAGAAGCGGGAGTATTATTGATGTCTAACAAAAAGCCACAGGTTAAGAAGTTTGATCTTACCACTGCCTCTATTGAGGAGTTGGAGAGAAAGATCAAGGAACTTCGTGAAGAGCAGACGATTGTTAAAAAAGCTGGTGGCGGTGTGATAAACGCAAAAGACAAACTAAAAGAGATTAGCGGTGAATTGAAGAAAGCGTCAAATATGCACGCGAAACAGTCCGAGAAGATTAAGTCTGTCGCCAACTCTTTTTCTAATGGTGGTGTCATAAAGGTCAAACGGCGCGGCACTTTTAAGGGGACATTTTAATGGCATTACCTCCACAGCCTATGGGCAGTTTAACAGATTCAGGGATCGAGGCACCTCAAGGCATGGAGGTGGACATTCCGCAGGCGGAAGACTTTGCCGGTGGCGCGGAGGTTATGCAGCAGGCTGACGGCAGTGCACTGATTCAGGCGCTTATGGGCGGAGAGCCAGACGGCATTGAGGTGGAGACTGAGCAGTATGACCATATGGCTAATCTAGCCGAGATGATTGACGAGGCTGTTCTGGGCGAGATTTCTAGTGAACTGCGCGGCTTGTATGAGGAAGACAGTGAGTCTCGCGAGGAGTGGGAAGAAGGTTACACGAAAGGTCTGGACTTGCTTGGTGTCAAGTACCAAGAGCGGAGTCAGCCTTTTGAAGGTGCATCAGGTGTAACGCATCCGTTGATTGCGGAGTCTGTCACCCAGTTCCAAGCGCAGGCATATAAGGAACTTTTGCCAGCCGGTGGTCCTGTCAAGACGCAAGTCTTGGGTTCCAAGACCATGGAGAAGGAATCACAGGCCACTCGTGTGAAGAACTTCATGAACTATCAGGTTACTGAGGTCATGGAGGAGTTTGATCCTGACACGGATCAGATGCTGTTTTATTTACCGCTCTCTGGTTCTACGTTCAAGAAGGTTTACTTTGATCCTACCAAGGCGCGTGCGGTTTCTGCGTTTGTGCCGGCAGAAGATCTGGTTGTGTCGTATTCTGCAACGGACTTAGCGACAGCTCCGCGTGTAACGCATGTCTTGCGTATGGATGGCAATCAAGTTCGTAAGATGCAGATTGCTGGTATGTATCGTGACGTAGAGATTTCTGCGGATGACGATGTAGAAAATCAAGTTCGCGATAAGGTTGACGAGATAGAGGGTCTGAGCAAGGGCTACACGGATGATGTGCATACCATTTTGGAAATGCATGTTGATCTGGAACTAGAAGGTTTTGAGGACATTGGTTCAGACGGAGAACCTACTGGCATCAAACTGCCATATATTGTGACGATTGATCATGGGTCAGGAGAGATCTTGGCGATTACTCGTAACTACGATGCTGAAGATCAGATGAAGACCAAGCGGCAGTATTTCGTTCATTACAAGTTTTTGCCGGGTCTGGGTTTCTATGGCTTCGGTCTGATTCATATGATTGGCGGTCTGGGGCGTGCGGCGACAAGCATTCTGCGTCAGTTGATTGATGCGGGTACGCTGGCGAACCTGCCGTCTGGTTTCAAGGCACGGGGCATTCGTATTCGTAATGAAGATGAGCCTTTGATGCCTGGTGAGTTCAGAGACATTGATGCACCGGGTGGCGATATTCGTAACGCCATTGTCCCTCTCCCATTTAAAGAACCGTCAGGCACGCTTGCGCAGTTGCTGGCTTCTTTGATCGAAGGCGGACGCCGTTTTGTATCTATCGCTGATCAGCAGATTGGTGAAGGTCAAAGCGGTGACATGCCTGTAGGAACAACTGTGGCACTGCTTGAGCGCGGTATGAAGGTCATGTCGGCTATTCATAAGCGTCTGCATTACTCACAGAAAACAGAGTTCCGGCTCCTCGCTAGAATCTTCGCAGAAAATCTCCCTCCTGTGTACCCTTACGAGGTAGCCGGAGCACCTTCCGAGATCAAGGCGCAAGACTTTGATGGTCGTGTGGATGTTCTTCCTGTATCAGATCCAAACATTTTTTCGATGGCACAGCGCGTGACGCTGGCACAGACACAGCTTCAGTTGGCACAATCAAACCCTGGCATTCACAATCTGCATGAGGCATACAAGCGTATGTATCAGGCACTTGAGGTGCAGAACATTGATGAGATCTTGCCGGCCAAGAAAGAGCCACAGCCTACCAGTCCGAGCATTGAAAATGCTAAAGGTATGCAAGGTGAACTACTGAGCGCGTTCCAACAGCAAGATCATGACGCTCATATTATGACGCATATCGCGTTCATGAAGCTGCCATTGGTTTCGACATCTCCTAATATTTATGCTACATTCATGGGGCATCTTCAGGATCATATATCTATGAAGGCACGTTTGACTGTAATGGCTCAAGTTCAAGAACAGCAAGCGCAGGCGCAACAAATGGCGTTAGCCGCACAGATGGGTGCAGTTGACCCGATGATGGCGCAACAACAGATGCAGGCCGCATCTGCCGTATCCGAAGACATGATTGAAGCCGAGGTTGCAGGACTTGAGGCTCAGTTTACGCAAGAGATAATTGCGATGCTTTCTCCGCCAGAGGGGCAACAAGATCCTCTTGTCGCAATAAGGCAGCAAGAACTTGCTATTAAGGCATCTGAAGCCGAGCGTAGAGCGCAACAGGATTCAGCAGAATTAGCACTAGAACGCCAGAAGCTCCAACAACGGGCTATGACTGACGCAGCGCGAATCGAACTCCAAGAAGATATCGCGGAAGACAGGGCAGATGTGAATAGGGAACGCATCCAGACCCAGCGTGAGTTGGCGATGCGTAAGGGTTAATGATAGCAGAAACGCTGGCTGGTATAGCGTTATTTAAAAGTGCTGTAGATGGAATAAAATCTGCTATTGGCACTGCTAATGACGTATCTGAAATTGCCGGATATATTGACAATCTGTTTGAAGGTGAAAAACAGGTTCAGAAGAAACGCAGCGCTAAATCAGGCGTAGGCGTAGCGGATCAGTTCGGCGTAAAATCCGTAGCTTCTGAAATCATAGATGCCAAAATCGCTAAAGAGCAGATGCAAGAAATTGCTCAAATGGTTGACTTACGGTTTGGGCATGGAACTTGGCGTTCCATTGTGGAAGAGCGAGCTAGGCGCATACAAGAAGCTAAAGAAGCCGCCGCCGAAGCCAGACGCAAAAAAATTCAAGAAACCAAAGAGTTTGAGGAGAACTTGAAGCAGTTCTTTTTAATTGCTGGAGCGATTGTAGCCGCTGCTACGTTTTTCGTTGTAATGATAATATGGATGGCGCGAGCGGATGACACACAATTTGTTACTTGCAGATTAGCTAAGTACAAAAAAGTTAACGAGGAATGGCACTGTTACTACGAGGGCGCTAACAAAACGCGCACCTCCATGGTGATTAGTGAGTTTTGTCCTACATCTTACATGTGTGAGTACGATCCAAACAGCGATAGTAAAATAGTTGAGTGGGAGTAGGATATGACCCAGAAAAAACTACAGAAACAGTCAAGATTTGCGGAATATGACGAGGACGGTGACGGCATCGTAAGTGACGAGGAACTGTCGCACATCAAAGAAATCAAACAAACAGAGAATGAACTTAGGAAAAACTTGGCTCAGTTGCGCATGGCGCGGTACACGCTGATTTCCATGGGTGTTTTTACGCTTGCGATGTTCTTTATTCCTTTGGATAGGGTTAAGGCGTTAAGCGACATTAGCAATCTGTTTTACATATCTGGAGCAGGTATTGTTGGTGCGTTTATGGGCGCCACCGCATGGATGAATCGAAAATGATTCATGCTTTTTTGCTTATTTTGGTATTAGGTGGTAAAGTACAGAGTCAGGACATGTATTTTCGTTCTGTAACAGATTGTAATTTTTTTGCGGCTCAGATAACAAAGAGGTACGGGAACTATCAACATTATGGCTCTGTTCCATCAGAGCACAAAGCCACGGCTTATTGTAAGCCGGTTATGGTTCCTAAAAATAAGGAGTTGTATTAATGATACAGGCGTTGTTAGGGCCTATTGCAAATCTTGCTGGCACATGGCTTGAGGGCAAGGTTGAGACTAAGAAGGCAGAGACCGGAGCAAAGGTTGCCAAGGCCAAGGCTGAAGCGGTCATCATGGAGAAGAAAGCCACCGGAGAGATTGACTGGGATCTCAAAATGGCAGATGCTTCTGCATCCTCGTGGAAAGACGAGTGGCTAACAATTTTGTTTTCCGTTCCTTTGGTCTTAGCCTTTTGTGGAGACTGGGGTCGGCAGATAGTAACGGACGGCTTTACGGCGTTGGAAGCAATGCCTGAGTATTATCGTTACACATTGGGAATTATCGTAAGTGCCAGCTTTGGCACAAGGGCAGCAACCAAGTTTTTTAAGAAGTAGGAGTTTATCATGCCAAAGAACAAGTACACCGAAAAGCAGATGAAAATTGCTCGTGTAGCAGAACCTCGTGATTCCATCACTGGCGCAGACTTTGAAGCTATGAAGAATAGTAAGATGGGCGGCGGCATGGTGAAGTACGCTGAAGGTGGAGATGTTCGCAAGGAAATGCTGATGCAGATGCTTGAGGATGCCCGTGAGAACAACGATGATGACAAGATCATCGAGATTGAGGCTGAACTCTTCCAAATGGGTGACGGTCAAGGCATGATGGGTGGCGGCATGGTAAAACGCCCTGGCTATAAGCACGGTGGCAAGGTTCACGGCTATCGTGACGGGATGTCTGTAAACACAAACAAAGGTCGTGGTTGCGGTGCCGCAATTTCTGGCCGTGGTTATAGCGGAACGTACTAATGCCTGTTATCACGATCAGCATATTGCCGGATGGTGCGATACCGGTGGATAAGATGTCTGAAGAGGGGGAAAGCTGTCCGGCTCCCACTAAAGATGACGATCTAAACTCTGAAAATCGTTCAATCGCGGTAGATGAGGCTAATTATCGCGAACCCAACACAGGCTCTGCATTTCGGTCAGATCAAGTTTGTGGTAACTGTTCTGCCTATAACCAGACAGACGACATCCTAGAATGTATAGGCGAAGAGTCAGGAAACATGGGTTATTGCCAGATATGGAAGTTTGTCTGTATGCAGGAGAACACATGCGATAGTTGGGCAGAGGGCGGACCTATCACAAGTGATAAACAAGCAGACTACAAAGATATTATATAATGGATGTTGCAGACTTCGCAAAATATGTTTATAACTTGTTGGCGAAGCGAGAAGAACAGATCGCTGACATGTTGACATCTGGTGGTGTTCAGAACTTTGAGCAGTACCAGCGGTTGGTGGGAGAAGTACAGGGACTTGTCTACGCCAAGGAAGAAATCAAAACCCTGCTGGAGAAAAACGTAGACGATGGCGAAGACATTATACGTTCCTGATCACATTGCGCGATCAAAAGCAAAAGACCCCGTTTCCGCAGATGCTGCTTATGTAGAGTCTGAGAAACGTGTTCTGGATCCTAGTCTCATAGACAAAACCCTTAAAGAACGTCTGCCGCAACCCACGGGTTGGCGGCTTCTTGTTATGCCTTATCAGGGCAAACTCAAGACAGACGGCGGGATTATCATACCAAATGAGGCTCGTGAGCGAGAGGCTTTGGCCACGGTAGTGGCATACGTCCTCAAGCTAGGCCCGTTGGCATACCAAGATCCTAACAAGTTTGGCGACAACCCCGAAGCGTGGTGCCAAGAAGGTCAGTGGGTTTGCATTGGTAGGTATTCTGGTTCTAGGTTCAAGATTGACGGGGGCGAGGTACGCATCATCAATGATGATGAGGTAATCGCTACTATCCTTGAGCCTGATGATGTTAAGCAGGTCTAGGAGGTTGTGATGGCAGAAGCTCAAGCAGTTGAAGAAGAAAACATCGAGGTAACGCTTGATGACGACCAGAAAAAGGTTGAGGTACAAGAAGAAACCCTTCAGGTAGAAACCGAGAAGGCTGACGGGGAAGAACTGGACAACTACAGTAAGGGTGTCCAGAAACGAATTAAAAAACTAACGGAAAAATATCGTTACGCAGAGCGGGACAAAGAAGAAGCCGCTCGTATTGCTGAAGTTTTAAAGAACGAGAATGAGCAGCTAAAAACTAAATTAAGCAATCTAGACCAAGGTTATCTATCTGAGTACGGAACTAGGTTGGATTCACAACTAGGCACCGCAAGGCAGTCCTACAAAGATGCACATGATCGTGGTGATGTTGATGCGATGATTGACGCGCAACAAGCTCTTTCAAAGATTTCTATTGAGCAGGAGCGTTTTCGATTAGCTAAACAACGGCAGGAACAGCAAGCTGTTCAGCAGCAACCAATGGAAGTTCAGCAGGCACAACCGGCTGCACAACCGGCGGTCAAGCCCGATCCCAAAGCGGAACGGTGGGCAGAAAAGAACACTTGGTTTGGTGATGACGAGATCATGACGCAAGCCGCTTTTGTTATAGATAACAATCTTCGTGCGGAAGGATTTGACGGCACAGAAGATGAATACTATACTCAATTAGATGCTCGTCTCAGGGAACGCTTCCCAAATGACATGAGTGTCAAGCAAAACGAGGGAAGTTCTAGGGTCGCCTCGGCTTCAACTTCCGCATCTCGTAGTAACCGACAGGGGCGCAGGACCGTCAAGTTGTCACCTTCACAGGTGGCTATGGCAAAGAAACTTGGGGTTCCTTTAGAAGAATACGCCAAGTATGTAAAGGACTAAGCCATGAGTGAAACAAGACAGCCACGGTCAACAGAAACCCGCGAAAAAACAACGCGCAGAAAACCATGGGCACCGCCCAGCCGATTAGATGCACCTGCTCCACCTGATGGATATACTCATCGTTGGATCCGGACTTCTCTTAGAGGCGATGACGACAAAATGAACGTCCACTCCAAACTTCGTGAGGGATGGGAACCAGTCAGAGCCGATGAGTACCCTGGATTTGATTATGCGATTATTGATAGTGGTTCACATGCTGGTGTTATTGGCAACGGTGGATTAATGCTCGCCCGAATACCTGAAGAGACAGCGCAGGAAAGATCCGCGTATTACGGGAACCGGACCCGCGAACAAATGACGGCTGTAGATCAGGACCTTATGAAGGAACAACATCCTTCCATGCCTATCAGTAATGAGAGGCAGAGTCGTGTAACTTTCGGAGGTCGCAAACGCGATTCCGAGTAAACTTTAGAGGAGTATTGCTATCATGGCAAATACTAACGGTGCCTTCGGACTTCGTCCGATTGGTGTAGTCGGTCAGGCTGCAAACACCACTGGTGCGACTGAATATCGTATCGCCTCTGGAAACACAAACGCGATATTCCAAGGATCCCCTGTTATTCCGCTGTCAACTGGCTTTATTGACATTGTTGGCGCGGCGGCTGGTGGATCTGTGGGTCTTGTTGGTGTTTTCTGGGGTTGCGAATACGTTTCGTCTACCACTGGTGAGAAAATTTTCTCAAACTACTGGCCAGGTTCAGGCGCGGATTCAAATCATCCCGTCAAAGCCTTCGTGTATGACAACCCAATGCAAACATTTGTTATCGCATCAGACGCTTCATTGACTGACGAAGCTACTGCACGCGCTCATGTGTTCGCTAACGCAAACTTTGCGGCTGGTGCTTCTGGTTCAACAACCACAGGCATTTCATCCGGTAAGTTGGGTGTCAGCACTATCGCTACTACTGCTGCCTTGCATCTTCGTATCATCGGCATTCAAGATGATGTTGAGAATCAAGATTTCGCAGCGGCTGGTATTGGTCTAATCGTTCGATTGAATAACAGCTTTAATTCCGCCAATGGTGGTATTGCTGCTGGTACTCCATCGACTACCGGCGTTTAAGGAGGCTCACTAAATGGCTATTTCTCGCGCACAACTGGCGAAAGAGCTGGAGCCGGGTCTCAATGCCTTGTTTGGCATGGAGTACAACCGGTACGAAAACCAGCACGCCGAAATCTTCACCACTGAGTCTTCAGATCGAGCATTTGAAGAAGAGGTCATGCTTTCCGGGTTTGGCGCCGCTCCGACTAAGTCGGAAGGTTCCGCCGTCAATTTTGACGATGCCAACGAAGCATATACCGCTCGGTATAACCATGAAACCATTGCACTAGCGTTTTCGATCACGGAAGAAGCTGTGGAAGATAATCTTTATGATCGTCTCTCTACTCGCTACACTCGTGCTCTTGCGCGTTCAATGGCACACACAAAGCAGGTTAAAGCAGCCAGCATTCTAAACAATGCGTTTACGGCTGGTGCATCTGCTGGCGGTGACGGTGTTGCACTCTGTGACGCATCACACCCGCTTACAACTGGTAGCACGTTTGCTAACGAACCAGGTACAGCCGCTGACTTGAACGAAACCTCACTTGAGGACGCTCTGATCAGCATTGCTGGATTCGTTGATGAGCGTGGCCTGAAAGTCGCACTTCGCGGTCTAAAGCTGGTGATTCCTCGTCAGTTGCAGTTCGTTGCAGAGCGTCTGATGGTGTCAAACCTTCGTGTCGGTACTGCTGACAACGACATCAACGCACTTCGGTCAATGGGAATGCTTCCTGACGGTTACGCCGTTAACGACTTCCTAACAGACCCAGATGCGTTCTTTGTCTTGACAGATGCCCCTCGTGGATTCGTCCACTTTGAGCGTGTTCCACTGTCTACACAGATGGAAGCAGACTTCGACACAGGCAACATGCGGTTCAAGGCCCGTGAGCGTTACAGCTTCGGTTTCTCAGACCCACGTTGTGTGTTTGGTTCACCAGGCGCATAAGAATCCTAGTCCTCCATACTGGGTTAAAGGGCGGCTTCACAGTCGCCCTTTTTTCTGTTAGTCTGTAAAAACCTTACGAGATGTAAGTTTCCTCCCTAAACTCGGAGCCGACTTAATTGCGGCTTCGCTTTTTTTCGTGTATGCTAGTGTTACCCTGACAGATCCAGTGTGGATCTGACATTAGCCACGACAGGAGTAACTCATGGCGACAACTACTTTCTCTGGTCCTATTAAGGCCGGAACAATCAAAAACACAACTGGCACAACACACGGTTCAGACGTTTCTAATGTCGGTTTCGTTAAGATGGCACAAACTGGTTCATGGACTCAGTCCACCACTGCCGCTGATACAGGCATTACAATTCCTGCCAACAGTCAGATCACAGAAATTATCGTAAACATCACCACAGCTACCGCCGCCGCTAACATCAGCATGGGCACTAACAGCACTTCAACAAACCTCTTCACTGGTTTGGCTGCTGGCACCGCTGCGAATGTTTTCAAGTATGGTTCTACTGGCACGATTGCAGATTCTGACGTATGGGCAGACATTGGTGCTACTGATGTTCCGATCTTCATTGATTTTTCTGCGGGTACATCAGGTGCGGGTTTTGTAACTGTTGAGTATGTTCAAAACATCAACAATGCTTAATAGGAGGGCATTATGGCTGCTTCTATTTTTGCCAAGACAGCAACGGCGACTGGTACTTTAAACGGTGGCAGAACTCGTCTGAAGGCGTTTTATGTAAAGACCGCGTCTAGTGGCTCTCCACAGGTCGTATTTAAAAACGGCAGTGGTGGTGCGACCCTGTTAGACATGGTGTTTAATACTTCAGATGATACGCAAGTCAGTATTCCTGATCATGGGATGATTTTTGATGATGAGTGTCATGTGACTCTGACGAACATCACATCAATTACGGCGTTTTTTGGCTGATGGCAGGCTCTGACCTAAATGCAAAGACACTATCGGCGTCAGGAACAGTCGTTGCAAGACCTGCGCGTCTTGTGGCGGTGCATTACATGGGTCATACGTCAACAGGTACAATAGAGTTCAAAGACGGGGGAGCTTCTGGCACCTCCGTCTTTACGCTACATGTAAAAAGTAATGATTCGGGTGATTTAAGTCTTCCCGCTGAAGGAGTAAAGTTTAACACTGATATATACGCCGTGATGACAAACGTCACCAGTGCGGCGTTCTTTTTTAAGTGAGACAATAATGGCTCGTGCTCCTAAAAAAATGCCAAAGCGCAACAAGAAGAATTTCCGGTCTACCGAGTCTGGTGCTGGAATGACTAAGGCTGGTGTGGCTGCGTATCGTAGAGCTAACCCTGGGTCTAAGCTGAAGACTGCGGTTACTGGAAAAGTAAAAAAGGGTTCTGCCGCTGCAAAACGGCGTAAGTCTTACTGTTCTAGGTCTGCTGGACAGATGAAGGCGAATAACATTAGCTGTAAGAAGACGCCTAAGAAACGTATTTGCGCAGCTCGGCGGAGATGGAAATGCTAAACAAAGTTTTAATTGCTATTGTTGGTTTCTTTTCAACTCTGTCAGTTGGCTTCATTGGCTGGGTTGGTATTAGCATCGTTGAGTTAAAAACAGAAGTAGCTGAGACGCATGGTAAAGTTGCGGCCAATTATGAGATGATAAAGCCTATGTGGGAATCATTTATATCGGAGAAGAGCGTTGGCGATCTCGCGAAGTTCTATACCACAACAGATAACTAAAGGTGGGACAATGGCAAAAGATGCATGTTACCGAAAAGTTAAAGCAAGATATAAGGTCTTTCCGTCAGCGTATGCTTCAGGAGCGATTGCTAAATGCAGAAAAGTTGGAGCCAAGAACTGGGGAACTGGAGGAAAGAGTAAAACATCTAAAAGAAAGAGTAGCTCTTCTAAACGCAAAGGTAAGACCTACTGATGGCTGATACAAAACCAAAAAGAAAGTTTAGAGGTAAACCAGTTAAGGGAACCGCCGTGGCTCGAGGTTGTGGTTGTGTTTTGCCTAGACGCCGGAAGAGAACTAAAGGTTCGGTGGAGCAGTCTTAATGGCAGTTCGTAAGACAAAAAAGGGTGCGTCACTCAAACGATGGTTCAAAGAAGAGTGGAAAGATGTACGCACTGGCAAGCCTTGTGGCAGAAAGAAGGGTGAGAAACGTGGTGTCCCTTATTGTCGCCCGTCTAAGCGGGTTTCATCCAAAACGCCAAAGACAGCCAGCGAATTGTCTGCAAGCGAAAAAAAGAGTAGGATATCTCAGAAGAAGCGTTTGGGTCAGCCTGCTGGTAAGCCTAAAAGAGTTAAATCCGTTAGAAGGAGAAAAAAGTCATGAAGGGCATGAAAAAGGACAAAAAAGGCTACAAGGATGGTGGCATGGTCAGTCCACGCAAAGCCATGGCTATGGGTTATCAGATGGGTGGCAATGTAGATGTAAAAAGAGCGCAGCTATTTGCGCAAAATCTTGGAAACATGATGCAGGGTTCTGTTCCTACACGAAAGCCTAGAGGAAGAATGTAATGGCAACGTCTGGGTCAAGAGATTTCAACCTTGATGTCTCTGACATTATCGAAGAGGCTTATGAGCGGTGTGGACTAGAGGTTCGCACCGGCTATGATGCTCGTACTGCGCGGCGGTCCATGAACTTGATGTTTGCAGATTGGGCGAACAGAGGCATAAACCTCTGGACAGTGCGGCAAGCCACGATAACTCTGACCCAAGGACAAGCCACTGAGACACTAACCTCCGATGTGGTGGATTTACTTGAAGTTGTCCTGCGCCGTAATGGTACAGACTTTGACATAAACAAGATTAGTCGTGGCGAGTATTTATCTGTGCCGACTAAAACAACCACAGGGCGCCCGTCTCAGTTCTACTTTAATCGTCAGGTTTTGCCTCAAATTACCATGTGGCCTACACCTGAAAACAGCACTGATCAGATTGTTTACTACTACATCCGGCGTCTTGAGGATGCAGATGCGTTAGTCAACGATGTAGAACTGCCGTTTCGTTTCTTGCCTTGCGCTGTTGCAGGGATGGCGTACTACATTGCTTTGAAAAAGGCTCCAGAACGGATTCAGTTGCTAAAAACGGTATATGAGGAAGAGTTCCAGCGTGCCGCAGACGAAGACGAAGACAGAGTTTCATTGAAGCTGCAACCTAGTATTCAGTATTTGAGGGTCTAATGGGCAATTATGCGTCTGGAAAAGATGCTTATGGAGTATCGGATCGTTCCGGCTTTCGTTATCGCTTGCGGGATATGAAAGTTGAGTGGAACGGTCTAAAAGTAGGCTATGACGAATACGAACCAAAGCATCCACAGCTTGAACCTAGACGCAAGGTTATAGATCCGCAAGCTCTCCGTGATCCGCGCCCAGATCCAACGATAGTTGTAAGCAGATCAATTCAGTATGGTTGGAACCCTGTGGGTTTGTATGATAACGGTGGGCTGAACACCAATGATCTAGTTGGGACGGGTGCCGTTGGCAGCGTTACGGTGATAACATGAGTTTTACATTTAATGAGCTGAAACAAGCCATACAGGATTATTGCGAGAATCAAGAGACGACTTTTGTTAACAATCTGGACATTTTTATCACCGAGGCAGAGGAACGGGTTCTAAAGAGTGTGGGACTTACGTTTTTCCGCCGCAATCAAACAGCCACACTGACACAGAACAACCAGTTTTTGAACTGCCCTGCCGATTTTCTGGCTCCGTTTTCGTTATCTGTTACAGACGCCTCCACGAGTGACAAAACCTTTCTGTTGTACAAGGACATTAACTTTTTACAAGAATACACTCCAGATGCCACAACGACTGGGTTTCCGAAGTATTATGGGTTCTTTGATATCACTAACTTCTTGATTGCGCCTACGCCAAACGCAAATCTGGCAGTCGAACTACATTACTTCTATCGCCCTGCCAGCCTTACGGCTCAAGCAGGAGGCGGAACCACATGGTTGAGCACGAATGCTCCAATGACGCTTTTGTATGGATCATTAATTGAGGCATATACATTTATGAAGGGTGAACCTGACATTCTTCAAAACTATACTCAACAGTTTCAGCAGGCTCTTCTGCGTCTCAAGAACTTCGGTGAAGGTCTTGAAACATCTGACGCATATCGTGAAGGTCTTGTTGTTAGGGAGAAAACCTAATGTTCAAAATGAATTTTGATCTACCGGATACTCCCGTAGTAAACGTGAAGACTACAGAACACCGAGGTTTTACCCCGGAAGAGGTCGCTTCACGCTGTGCAGAAAAAATTATTTCTGTGTCGGATACAGCTCACCCCGGTATCCGAGATCAAGCAAACGCTTTTAAGGGTCATATTGAAAAAACGATAGCCTTTTATATGCGTGAAGCTATTCGTAGTGATCGTACTACGATATACAATGCATTAGCGGATGCTGGGCATCCAGAACTAGCCGAAGCTATAAGGAGACTGTAATGGCTATAACACAAGCAATGTGTACCTCTTTTAAGGTGGAACTGCTTCAAGGCAAGCACAACTTCACCGCATCGTCAGGTCACACTTTCAAACTAGCACTTTTCACAAGTTCTGCTTCTATTGGGGCAGCAACTACTGATTATTCTACCTCTAACGAGGTTAGCGGTA
>Ga0208134_1000548_pt1 | contig 24658 bp, 18 predicted proteins | sample VirMetDEL_Mar_31_FD_184515 | JGI IMG/M metagenome (GOLD analysis project Ga0208134, IMG submission 184515) | Aqueous microbial communities from the Delaware River and Bay under freshwater to marine salinity gradient to study organic matter... | ecosystem: Environmental > Aquatic > Marine >... | reverse complement strand
TGGTCTTAGCGACACAATTACAAATGATACCGTAATAAGACAAGGTGGAGATACAGGTGTTGACTACATAGCCTACTGTTTCGCAGAAGTAGAAGGCTTTTCTTCTTTTGGTTCGTATGTTGGTACAGGAGTTGTTGGTAATGTAAGCGTAGTTACAGGTTTTGAGCCTGCTATGATTATTGCTAAAAGAACAGATGCTGGTAGTTCAAATTGGTTTATATGGGATAATAAAAGAGATACAACAAATCCTAATGGAACTTATTTATTGCCTAATGCTTCTAATGCTGAAAATAACCTTGACGCATACGGTATGAATTTCCTTGAAAACGGATTTACTGTTAATTCAAGTGACCCACAATTAAACGCAAGCGGCGGCGAATACATCTATATGGCATTTGCTGCTGACCCTACAACAGTAGAACCTTCTTTAGAAGATAGTTTTAATACTGTTTTGTGGACAGGGGATTATTCAGCTACAAGACCAATCACTGGGGTTGGATTTCAGCCAGATTTAGTATGGCTAAAGGGTAGAAACAACGCGTCTTGGGGTCATTTTTTACAAGATTCTATTAGGGGTGCTGAAAACTTTTTAATATCACAATCAACAGGAGCTGAAGGAACAACAGTACCACATATTGTAGATTCTTTTGATAATGATGGGTTCACTATTAAAGGCAACGGAAATTCAAACGCAACAGGAGATACATATGTAGCTTGGAATTGGAAAGGAGCAGAAATACCTGCTATAAACAGTAACGGTAGTATTCCTTCTGTTGTTAGTGCAAATCCTGCTGCTGGGTTTAGTATTGTTAGTTATACAGGTACTGATGTAAATAATACTATCGGTCACGGATTGGGAATTTCTCCTGATGTAATCATTATTAAAGATAGAACAGTAGGAAGAAACTGGAGGGTTTATCATTCAGCAATAGGGGCTGGTCAAAATTTAAAACTAAATACAACAGACGCGGCTTCAAGCGATGCGGCTATTTTTCAAAGTACAACACCTACTGGAAATGTTTTTTATGTTGGAGCAAGTGGAGATGTTAATGCTAACGCAGAAAATTTCATAGCCTACTGCTTTGCAGAGGTTGCAGGATTCAGCAAGTTTGGTAGTTATGCAGGAGGTACTGCAAATAAAAAAATAACAACAGATTTTGAGCCTGCTTTTATAATGTTTAAGCGCACAAGTACAAGTGGAGAAAATTGGGTTATTTATGATAACAAAAGAAGTCCGTCTAACCCAAGAAATGATTTATTACTTGCCAACACATCTGATGCAGAATTTGTGGATTATTTTACTCATCACGTTAATTTTGATTCTGATGGGTTTACATTAGTGCAAACAAGTTCGGCGGCTAACGGGAGCGGGGACACATATATCTATATGGCATTTGCTAATCAATTTTAAATAAAATGGAAAATATTTTGTACATTCGTAAGATCTCTGTAGGAGGAGACTACAAGAACGCTATGCATTACATAGTTGGTCAAAACGTCCTAGGGGGTAATTACATAATACACGAGATAGCAGAAGAACCAAAAGGCTATAGCGTGTGGATCAAATCAAATGGGGAAGTAGTTAGATGGAAGCATTTCATTGACATTCCCGTAGTAATCGAATATAATCTATTATGAATCCAAGGTATGGATATTTAATTGAACCACTAGGAAGCGAATACAATAACACAAAGAACATAGCAGGATTAGACCTCGTAGTTAACACAACTATAGAGGATGCTGCATTTGTAAATAGAATTGGTGTTGTTAAAGGCTTGCCAACAAACATAGAAGACAACGAACTAGAGATAGGAGATATTGTCGTGGTTCATCACAATGTGTTTAGAACTTACTTAAACATGAAAGGTCAGAAGACCAAAAGTAATGAGTTCTTTAGAGAAAACTCTTACATAGTTCCACTAGAAAGAATATATCTATATAAAAGAAAAGATGATTGGAAAGCTCTTAAGACATATTGCTTTGTCCTTCCTGTTGATTACAGCGAGGATAGCGTTATACTTAGAAACAAAGAAAAGGAAGACCATGTGGGACTTATAGAAGTCTCTAATGCTTACTTACAGTCTAAAGGCATATTCAAAGGATCTAAGATTGGATTTACTAAGAATAGCGAATATGAATTCAATATAGAGGGCAAGAAGCTCTATAGAATGCAAACAAGAGACATATGCCTAGAGATATAAAACAAACAATAGAAAGAGTTATTGCAGCAGGAGAAAAGGCCGTAGAGGAGCTTATTAAGGTTGCTCACGATGAAATCATTACAGACGATCCTAATGAGGATATTGCTGCCGATAGACTTAAGAATGCTGCGGCAACTAAAAAGCTTGCAATATTTGATGCATTCGAAATACTTAATAGAATAGAATTAGAAAGAGCTAAATTAAATGGCGAGGACGAATCTGAAACAAGTAAAGGAAAAGATACAGGATTCCAAAGCTTTGCAGAACGAAGAAGTAGAAAGTCTTAGGCTTTGCACTGTTCTATCTGGAGTAGTATCTGAAACCGTTATAAAGAATAAAAACAAAAAGAAAGCCTGGGATTATGGATACAACCCAGACTACGATATTGTTGTTATATCTAAAGACGGAACTATAGGTGATATAATAGAGATACAAAATTTAAAAATAGCTTTGCCTTCTGTACAGGATAACGTACATAAAAGAAGTAACAAAGAATCTGAGCAATACTGGGAGGTAATCGAATACCCAAAAGAACTTTCCAGAATAAAGACTATTTTTGATTGGAACGAGATGCCTAACGCATTTAAAAACGATTGGGTAGATTACATAGAAGATGAATTTACAAAAAGAGATGAAGGTTTTTGGTTTTATAACAAGGGGATTCCTACTTATCTTACTGGCACTCACTACATGTACTTGCAGTGGACCAAGATTGATGTTGGGCAGCCAGAGTTTAGAGAGGCAAACAGATTATTCTTCATATTCTGGGAAGCTTGCCAGGCCGACAATAGATGCTATGGGATGTGCTACCTTAAGAATAGGAGGTCCGGTTTTAGCTTCATGGCAAGCGGAGCAGCGGTTAATATGGCAACAATATCTTCGGATGCTAGATTCGGAATACTCTCTAAGACTGGATCTGATGCTAAGAAACTGTTTACAGACAAGGTGGTCCCAATATCAATCAACTATCCGTTTTTCTTCAAGCCAATACAAGACGGAATGGACAGACCGAAAACGGAACTTGCGTACCGTGTCCCCGCCTCCAAGCTTACAAGAAAGTCCATCGTTCAAGCAACCGATACCCAAGCTGAATTACAGGGACTTGATACGACCATCGACTGGAAGAACACCGGTGATAACTCCTACGATGGTGAAAAGCTCAGACTTTTAATACACGATGAATCAGGTAAGTGGTTACCTCCAGATAATATTCTAAATAACTGGCGTGTAGTTAAAACAACACTAAGGCTTGGACGAAACATCGTTGGCAAGTGTTTAATGGGATCCACCTCTAACGCTTTAGATAAAGGTGGAGCAAACTTCAAAAAACTTTACGAAGACTCTGATGTTTTAGAAAGAAATGAGAATGGTCAAACCAAAAGCGGAATGTATTCACTTTTCATCCCTATGGAATGGAATTTTGAAGGATATATAGATGTATATGGACAACCAGTCTTCAGGAACTCCGAGGACCCTATTTTCGATCCCTATGGCGGCATTATAAGTGGTGGGGTAATAGATTACTGGGAAAACGAAGTAAAGTCTCTTAAAAGCGATCCTGATGCGTTAAATGAGTTTTACAGACAATTCCCTAGAACAGAGGGTCATGCTTTTAGAGATGAGGCAAACAATAGTTTGTTTAATCTGCAAAGAATATATGAGCAGATAGACTATAACGATGGTATAGAAGGTCAAAGAGCCGTAATGCGTGGAAGCTTCTCTTGGAGAAACGGAAAGAAGGATACTGAAGTTATATGGACTCCAGACAATAGAGGAAGATTCTTTGTGTCTTGGTTGCCCAAGCCTGAACTTAGAAATAGAGTTGTAATGAACAACGGAGTTAAATCTCCAGGCAACGAACATATTGGAGCATTCGGATGTGATAGTTATGATATTTCTGGAACTGTAGGTGGAGGTGGATCTAATGGCGCCCTACATGGAGTTACTAAGTTAAACTTTGAGGGACCTTCTAATATGTTCTTTTTAGAGTACATATCAAGACCACAAACAGCAGAGTTGTTCTATGAAGATGTTCTAATGGCTATGGTGTTTTACGGAATGCCTATACTAGTCGAGAATAACAAACCTAGGCTTTTGTATCACTTAAAGAACAGAGGTTATAGGAAGTGGAGCATAAATAGACCTGACAAACACAAAAACGACTTATCTAAAGCCGAAAAAGAACTAGGTGGTATACCATCTTCTACTGCTGTTATATCAATACATGCAGAAGCTATCGAGTCATACATAGAGCAGAATGTAGGATATACAGAACAAGGCTCTGGAAGTATGTACTTTACAAGGACTTTATTGGACTGGGCGAACTATGATATATCAAAGAGAACTAAGTTTGATGCCACTGTTTCCTCTGGTTTAGCGCTTATGGCTAACCAAAAGTATCTAATTAAGCCTGAGAAAACTAATAAAATAATAAATGTTAACTTTGCAAAGTATAATAATAACGGTTTAGTTAGCTCAATACTTAAGTAACAATATGGATAAATCTCCAGTGAATTACGCCATTGGATTCCCTGATCAATTAGCATCTGATTCTGAGAAGTCTTCTAAGGACTATGGACTCATAGTTGGAAGGGCAATAGAGTCTGAATGGTTCAGGAAAGAAAGTGGAACTTCAAGGTTTTATAACAACCGTGATACATATCATAAATTAAGAACTTATGCAATGGGAGAGCAGTCTGTACAGAAGTACAAGAACGAGCTTTCTATTAATGGAGATATATCTTATCTAAACTTAGATTGGACTCCTGTACCTATTGTACCTAAGTTTGTAGACATTGTAGTTAACGGAATGTCTAACAGGCTTTTTGATGTTAAGGCAGAAGCAGTTGACTCTGTATCTACTAACAAGAAGGCAAACTATAAAAACCAAATACAAACTGAAATGCGTAACAAGGCTGCCTTCGAAGAGATGGGAGCTTTGCTTGGTCAAGACATGTTTGCTGGTGATCCAGACATGCTACCAGATAGCGATGATGAGCTTGACTTACACATGCAGATTGATTACAAAGATGATATTGAAATAGCTGAAGAAAAAGTTATTGAAACAGTTATGAAGCAAAACAACTACGAGCTTATTAAAAGGCAAGTAGATGAGGATGCTACAATACTTGGAATATCAGCTTTAAGGCATTCATTTAACTTACACGATGGAATAAAGGTTGACTATGTTGATCCAGCTAACTTAATATGGAGTCCTACTGAGGATCCTAACTTTGAGGATTGCTACTATTTTGGAGAAGTTAAGAATGTTAATATTACTGAGCTTAAAAAGATAGACTCTAGTTTAACTACTGAAGACATAAAAGAAATATCTAAGATGTCTAGTAAGTGGGATGCTTACCAGGGAACAAGGGGCGGATACCAAGTGGACAATTTTGATCACAATACAGCCACTCTCCTGTACTTTTCTTACAAGACCGATAAAACTATCGTATACAAAAAGAAAGTCACTACAACAGGCGGAGAAAAGGTTTTAAGGAAAGATGATTCTTTTAATCCTCCAAAAACTGAAGAAGCAAGATTCGAAAAGCTTTCTAAGAAGATTGACGTATGGTATGAAGGTGTTCTCGTTTTGGGAACAAATCACATACTTAAGTGGGAAGTAATGAAGAATATGGTTAGACCAAAGTCTTCTATTCAAAAAGTTTACGCTCCATTTATCGTTACTGCTCCTAGAATGTATAGAGGACAGATTGATTCTTTAGTTAAAAGAATGATTCCTTTTGCAGACCAAATACAGCTTACACACTTAAAGCTACAGCAGGTAACATCTAAAATGATGCCTGATGGTGTATATATGGATATAGATGGGCTTTCTTCTATTAACTTAGGGAATGGCGCATCCTACACCCCTCAAGAAGCATTGAATATGTACTTCCAAACGGGGTCTGTTATAGGTAGATCCTACAATGAAGAAGGAGAATACAATCATGGTAAAATTCCAATACAAGAGTTAACCTCTTCTGGAGCCAATTCAAAGATCTCTTCTTTAATAAACATGTACAACTACAACTTAAACATGATACGCTCTGTAACGGGCTTAAATGAAGCGAGAGACGGTAGTACTCCAGATCCAAGTGCTTTAGTTGGTGTTCAAAAGTTAGCTGCGTTAAATTCTAACACAGCAACAAGACATGTACTAAAGGCAGGAATATTTTTAACACAAAGACTAGCTGAGTGTATTAGCTATAGAGTTTCTGATGTTTTAGAGTACTCTGATATGAGAGAAGACTTTATTAAGAATATAGGAAGACATAGCGTAGATATTTTAGATGAAATAAAAGAATTACACTTACATGACTTTGGTATCTACATAGAGCTTCATCCAGACGAAGAAGAAAGAAATATGCTAGAGCAGAATATTCAAACATCTCTTAGTGCTGGAAAGATTGATATAGATGATGCTATTGATATTAGAGGCGTTAAGAACGTTAAGATAGCTTCACAACTACTTAAGGTTAGAAAAAGAAGAAAAGAAAAACTCGATCAGAAAAGACAACAAGAAAACATTGCCCTACAGTCTGAAGCTAACCAACAAGCAGCACAAGTTGCAGAACAAGGTAAGCAACAAACAATAATGGCAGAAGGAGAAGTAGAAGCTAAGCTTATACAAATGAAGTCTGAGTATGAGTTGCAAAGAATGCAAATGGAGTTTGAGCTTAAATCTAGGTTGATTCAAATGCAAAAAAGCATGGACGGTCAGATTAAAGGCGCAGAAATACAGTCTCAGTTAGGTAAAGAAAAATACAAAGAAGACAGAAAAGATAAGAGAACTGCTAAGCAGGCCTCTCAACAATCGAAATTAATACAGCAAAGACAGCAGGATTTAGATCCTATTGACTTCGATGGTCAAGACTCACTAGGGTCGGGATTAGAGGGTATGATAGGCATGTAATTAATGTTTGTATCTTTGCGCTAAATTAAATTTAATCATATGGAATGGAAACTTAGGGAGTTGGATGCCGATGGTAATCCAATTGAACCAAAGCAAGAACAAGTTCAAGAAGAGCAAGTTCAAGAGATGGAAGTTCAAGAAGAACAAGTTCAAGAACAAGTTATTCAAGAGCAGCCACAACAAGAAGCAGAACTAGTTTCTGAGCAAGAAATTGTAAAAGAACTAGAAGTTTCTGAAGAGGTAATAGAAAAACCTCAACAATTTGAGTTAGACGATAGTAGTATATTGTCTTACTTAAAAGAAAGACACAGCTTAGAGCTTAGCTCTATAGACGATCTTAGAAAAACTGAAAAACAAGAGCTATCTGAAGATGTAGAAAAGTTCTTGGAGTACAAAAAAGAAACAGGTAGAGGTTTCGATGATTTTGTTAATCTGCAAAAAGATTGGACAAAAGTAAACGATGCATCTGTTTTAACTGAGTACTACAAGGAAACAAAACCACATCTTGACGAAGAGGATATTAGATTAATATTGTCTGAAGATTTTTCTTATGATGAAGAGCTAGATGAGCCTTCTGATATTAGGAAAAAGAAGTTAGCTTATAAAGAAGAACTATACAAGGCAAGAAATCACTTTGAGGGTTTAAAGGAAAAATACAAGGCGCCACTTGAGTCAAGTGCAACCTCTATTCCAGAGAACTACAAAGAGGCTTTTAACTTTTATAGTCAATACCAAGAGCAATCTGAACAAGACGCTCAACTACAAGAACAAAGGTCAAACGCCTTTACCGAGAAGACAAACAAACTATTCAATGAGGAGTTCAAAGGTTTTGAATTCAACTTAGGGGATAAGAAGCAAGTCTTCAAGCCAAAAGATGTAGGTCAAGTTAAAGAAGAACAGTCGGATATTTCGAACTTCTTCGCTAAACACCTAGATGAAAAAGGTATCGTTAAAGACGCTTCCCAGTACCACAAGGCAATCTTTGCTGCCTCTAACGTAGACGCATTAGCTAAGCACTTTTATGAGCAAGGCGTTGCGGATGCAACAGGAGGATTAGTTAAAGAAACCAAAAACATAGATATGTCTGTTAGAGATAATAAGACTGTAGATGTTAAGGGTACTAAGTTTAGAGTAGTTGATTCTGGTGAGGATTTCTCATTTAAAATTAGAAAACGCTAAAACTTAAAAACTTACAAAAATGAGTGTATCAATTTCCGGAGTACAAGGAGCATTAACTCCTTCTCCATCAAAATCAACATTATCAAGTAATTACTTGGGATCTGACATCGAGTTCACATCACAGTACTTGCCAGACGTTTACGAAAAAGAATTCGAAAAATACGGAAACAGATCTGTATCTTCTTTTTTAAGAATGGTCGGAGCTGAAATGCCTTTCGCTTCTGACGTAATCCAATGGGCAGAGCAAGGACGTTTACATTTAGCTGTAACTGGTGCAACCAGATCTGCTGATGTAGTAACTTCTGCTGCACACCCATTCCGTGTTAACCAAACAGTAGTTATTACTGATGGTGACGGAACACAAGAAAAAGCTTTAATCACTGGTGTAACTACTGACACTTTCACAGTTGCTTCTTACGAGAATGCTAACTTGGCTGCTGCTTTAGACACAACTGGATTAAAAGTTTTTGCTTTCGGTGCTGAATTCAAAAAAGGAACTGCTGGAATGGCTGGATCTTTAGAGGCTCCAAAAGACATTTTAACTAACAACCCAATTATCATCAAAGATAAGTACGAGGTTAATGGTTCAGATATGGCTCAAATCGGATGGATTGAAGTAACTACTGAGAACGGTGCAACCGGATACTTATGGTACTTAAAATCTGAGCATGAGACAAGATTACGTTTCGAAGACTACCTAGAATTATCTTTGATCGAAGGACGTCCAGCTGCTGCATCTTCTGGTGCTGAATCAGCAGGATACAAAGGAACAAAAGGTTTATTCTACGAAATCGAAAACAGAGGAAATATTGCTACTGGCTCTATCGCTTCTAGAGGAGATTTAGAAGAATTAATCAAAGTTCTTGACAAAGAAGGAGCAATTCAAGAAAACGTAATGTTCGTTAACAGAACTAAATCTTTCGAGATTGACAACGTACTTGCTGCTCAAAACAACAGTGGAGCTTCTACTGCTTCTTACGGTTTATTTGACAACGATGAGTCTATGGCATTAAACTTAGGTTTCATGGGCTTCAACTTAGGATATGATTTCTACAAGACTGACTGGAAATACTTAAACGATGCAACTACAGGAGGATTAACTGCTGGTGTTGACGGAGTTATTGTTCCAGCTGGTACAACTACTGTTTACGATCAAATCTTAGGAAAGAATGCAACTCGTCCTTTCTTACACATTAAATACAGAAAATCAGAAGCTGAAGACAGAAAGTATAAGTCTTGGGTTGTTGGTTCTGCTGGTGGAGCTTCTAACACTGACTTGGATGCAATGAGCGTTCACTTCTTATCTGAAAGAGCTTTATGTGTACATGGTGCAAACAACTTCATCTTATTGAAGTAACATTACTGTAGGAATTACCCTCGTTGTAACGACGGGGGTAACTCTTACTTTTTTTTAATCTAATTTAATTTTAATTATAATGGCTACAAAAAAAACAACAGCCGCCCCTAAGTGGGAGGTTAAAGACAGAATCTATGTCTTAAAAGGAGGTGCAACACCTGTGAACTACATCTTACGTTCTAGACACCACCTAAATAAACCCTTACAATATTTTGACGGAACAATGAACAGATCTCTTAGGTATGCTACCAATCAAACTTCTGTGTTTGAAGATGAGCAATACGGAGATGTTACGCTTCCAGCAATTATCTTTAGAGACGGTAAGCTTATCGTTAACAAAGAAAACGTATTACTACAACAGTTTTTATCTTTATACCACCCAGACAGGGATAAGATGTATTTAGAGTTTGATGCAGATAAATCAGCTCAAACAGAGATAGATAATGTTGAAGCAGAACTAGAGGCAATGAACGCCGCTAAAGAAATGCAAATAGAGGACCTTGAGGCTATCGCAAGAGTGGTTCTTAGGTCTAGAGTGTCTGACATGGCATCTAATGAGATCCGAAGGGATATGCTATTATTTGCGAGAAAGAACCCACAAGAGTTTTTGAGTCTGACTAACGATGAGAACATCAAGCTTAGAAACGTAGCCGTTAGAGCTAACGAAATGGGATTGATCTTTATTAAAGACGATAACAGAACGGTTTGTTGGAATGATGCTAAGAAGACTAAAATTATTACCGTACCTTACGGAGAGAATGTTTTCTCTGCACTAGCGGTATACTTCAAAACAGACGAGGGATTGGATGTACTCCAGTCACTTACAAATAAACTGTAGTGTTTCCACCAACACTGCTTTGAAAGAGGGGAGGACGAAATAGTCTTCCCTTTTTTTTTGTATTTTTGTATCAAAGATTTCAAGATGATAAACCATGTAAGAAATACTGTACTTACTACTCTTAACAAAGAGAATAGAGGCTATTTAACGCCTGAGCAGTTTAACTTATACGCAAAACATGCGCAGCAGTTAATATTTGATCAGTATTTTAGTGAGTATGCTAAACTCACTGCACTTAAAAATGCAAGAAGACTTAGCGCTGAGTACGGAGATAGACTTAAAGCTTTAAGATCCAACATAGAAACGTTTGTAGTTGAATCTGATATTGCTCAGACTTCAGGGTACTACGTTAAGCCATCTGATATGTATCAGCCGGTATCATTGAGATATGGATCTAAAGAACTAGATATGGTTCCAAAAAACAAGGAGATGTATCTTTATAGCTCAAACTTAACTGCACCAACAGCCAACTTTCCTGTTTATGTAGATAAAAATAACTATTATTATATTAAGCCAGACACTCTTACAGATGATATGACTTTGGTTTATGTTAGAAATGTAGCAGACCCTAAGTGGACCTACAACATGGTGGCAGATAACCCTATATTTAATCCTAGTGCTGGAGACTATAAAGACTTTGAAATAGCACCAGAAGATGAGCCAAACTTAGTTTTGGAGATACTTAAACTAGCAGGACTTACTATTAGAGAGCCTGAAATAACTCAAGCTGCAATTGGATTAGATACAGCTGAATTCCAAAAAGAAAACTCCTAATAGATGGCAACAACAGATCAACAATACTATCAAAATTCGACAAACTGGGGTGAAGATCAATATGTTTTAATGGCTGACATTATAAACAACTTCATGCTGTTTAATGTAGGAGATGATAAACTTATAAATGACATATCTAGGTTTGATGTAGTCTTTCACGCTAAAAGAGGCCTTCAGGAGCTTCACTACGACGCTTTAAATGAAATAAGGGGCTTGGAGTTAGAAATGCCTGATACGTTGCAGATAACGCTTCCTAGGGATTATGTAAGAATGGTTAGGGTTTCATGGGCTGATGGAGAAGGAAAACTTCATCCAATGGTTAATGGAAACTACACAACAAGTGTTGACAATGCGTACTTGCAAGATGATCAAGGCAACATATTATTCTCAGAGGCTGGAGTTGCATTAAGCGGTACTCCGCTTATGGATATTAGGAATATGCAGGCATCTGAGACTCAGGATACTCTTAACGACTCTGCATACAACTTTGCTTTCGGTGGTAGATTTGGTTTAGATCCAGCTAACGCAACAGTAAATGGAACTTATAATATAAACAAAACTTTAGGTGTTATTAGATTTAGCTCTGATTGCGCTGGAAAACTCATTATACTTGAGTTCATATCAGATGGATTATCTAACACAGCTGAAGGAGACTTAAAAGTACACAAACAAGCAGAAGATTACCTTTATAAATACATATTACACGAAGTGCTAAAGAACAAGTTTGGTGTTCAAGAGTACATCGTAAATAGAGTTAGAAGACAGGCGTTTGCTGCTCTTAAGAACACTAAAATAAGAATGATGGACATTCATCCAATGGACATGATTCAAGCGCTTAGGGGTAGAAACAAGTGGATTAAATAATGGGGAAAGTTAAAAACTTATTTACATCTGGAAAGATGAACAAGGATCTTGATGAGAGACTTGTTCCTAAAGGAGAGTATAGAGACGCATTAAATGTAAAAATAGCAAACTCTGATGGTTCAGATGTTGGCGCTATAGAGAATGCTCTTTCTAATTCTAAAATATCTAATATATCTTTTGGCTCTGGAGCTAAGTGTATAGGTGTTGTTGAAGACGATGCATCTGGTAGAATATACTGGGCAGTTGCTTCTAGCGTTGGATCATATATATGTGAGTTTGTAAAAGAAACAAACACATCCACAATACTTCTTTCAGATATAAGAAATTCATCTTCAAACATATTGAAGTTTAATGAAGTTAGAAGCTTAAGTATATCTATACTTAATGATGCTGAAAACAACAAAAGATTTCTAATAACTACAGACAATAAAACAGAGCCTAAGTATTTTGAAATAGAAACCGCCAGATCCTTAGTAGATAGTGCTTTTTTGCTGGAAGATGTTTCGCTAATAAAAATGTCACCACTAACAGCTCCTGCTATTACTTTAGAGGAGACTGACGATTCAGAAGAAAACAATATAGAAGATAAATTCTTTTCTTTTTCATACAGATATATATATGAGCATGGAGAGGTAAGCGCTTTAGCTCCATTTTCTGATTTTGCTTTTATGCCTAAGTCATTTAGATATGACTACAATTCAGGCACAAACAAATCAATGTTTAATAGATACAATAAGGTTAATCTTTCATTTAATACTGGATCCAATAACGTAAAAAAAATAGAAATTATTGCAAAGGAATCTGGTGTCTCTACTGCTTACATAGTTGAGAGATTAGATAAGAGCGACAAAGAGTGGACTGACAATTCAGATCAAACATTTACTTTTAGTAATAGCAAGATATATAAGGCTTTACCTAGCAATCAATTGCTAAGGCTTTACGATAATGTTCCAATTAGAGCTAATACGGTAGAGATAATAGGTGGGCGTGTTGTTTTTGGGAACTACACAGAAAACTACAACCTTACTAACAACTTTGAAGATGTAAATACATCTATAAGTATTACATACGAGTCTGCTTCTGGAACAGAGGGGTTGGCACACGATACAGTTAAGTCTAATATGGACTATGAGGTTGCTATTGCATATTTAGATGGAAAGGGAAGAATGACAACTCCAATAACAAGCGAGAACAACACTGTTCATATTCCAATAAATAAATGCAACAAAAAAAATAGCCTATCAGTACAAATATCATCTAAAGCACCTGATTGGGCAACTAACTATAGGTTCTTCGTAAAACAAAGCAGGAACGATTATGATGTAATATCCCCTGTTGTATTTTATAGAGACGGAGTTTATGCCTATGTTAAAATAGAGGGTGAAGATGTAAACAAAGTAAAAGAAGGAGACTTTTTGTTCCTTAAATCAGATACATCTGGAATTAAGTCAAAGCCAACTAAAGTAAAGGTATTAGAAGCAAAACCAAAGACCAGGAATTTTTTAGATGAAGATGTAACAGATAATACACTTCAAGAGCCTGGAAACTACATAAAGCTAGATACTGAAGAGATTGCATTAGACGAGACATCGGTAGATACATTTAATTATGATGGATACGCTTTTAGGAGTCCGAGCAACCCAAACAACTTTCAAAATAACATATCTTATGTTGAATCTCCAGTTTTTTATGGAGAGGGAATAAACGATATTAATCTGGCTTCAAGCTCTTATTCCGGAACAACAGATAAAAGATTTGAAGTAAAAGTTGCTTCGGTTGGATCAACTGACACTTACAAGTGGAGATCTCTTGATTGTGCAGAAAATAAGGTTACGTCTTGGAGTTCCCCAATAGCAATGTCAGGAACATCTTCTTTAGGAGAAGGAATATCAATATCTTTTTCTTCATTTACCGGGCACACATTAGATGATAGGTGGATAATAAGCGCGAAGTCTTCTGCAAGAGCTTCTACTTGGAATGGAGGGGGAGACGTTGATGATTATGGTAGAAAAGCCATAATGAATTTTAAGGCAAAAACATCTTCTACTGAAGGAATAAAAGCAGGTGCGATAATAACCATAGAGTATGATGATACAAGGTCAGAAAATGGAGTTGACAACCTAACTGGATATGTTTATCAAAGATTTGTTTCTAGTGCAGACTATGCAAATTTAGAGGAATGGTTTTGGGAAGACAATGTTCTTTCTAAAGTTTCACACCCTAAAGATTCAGGAGAAATTTTATTTAGAAGAGGTGCCATATCGTCAAATCAAGAAACTTTAACTATAGCGTCTAGTGGTGATTTATGGATGTGTATTTTATCTGAATGTAATTACACTGGAGATAATAGGGTTAGAATAGATATAGACTTAAGGGTATTAGAGCTTGATAATCCAATAATACTAGAGACTGATTACAAAAATGCTAGCTCAGATGTTTTTTACGAGCTTCCATATACATACAATATATCAGGAGGATACCACCAAGGAAAAATCGGAGACACTAATCAAACTTCTGGAGGTGTAAACGCAACAATAAAACTAGATTTCTTTAATTCTTTCGGATGGTATAACGGATACGAGTCTATAAAAATAGGAGACTCGTTTAACGAGAGCAAAATGCTTCTTGATTCAAAACCATTAGTGCCACTAGACAACTATAAGCAGGTTACAAGAATATCTTCTTTAACGTATAGCCAAGTTTATGAAGCTACTACTTCTTTTAATGGAGTAAATGAGTTTAACCTATCCTTAGCAAACTATAAAGACTTAGATGCAAATTTTGGACCAATAGCAAGAATAATATCTAGAGATGGGGACTTAGTTTCATTTCAAAGCAATAGAGTAGCTAAGGTTTTGTTTAATAAAAGTGTTTTATATAATGCTGATGGATCAGGTAATTTAAGTCAAAATACAAATGTATTAGGACAAGAAGTTCCTTATCAAGGGCAATATGGTGTTACTGATAATATGTACAGCATAGTCAACTGGAGTGATGCTATGTATTTTGCTGACGAAAAAAGATCTAAAGTACTTAGATTAGCCAGCAATGGATTGTTTCCAATATCTGACTATGGAATGAATAGTTGGTTTAATGATAATCTTCATATAAATTCTAATGTAGTGGCGGGGTACGACCCGGTTAATCAGCAGTACGTTTTAAGAGTATGGGATAAAGTTATACAGTGGAGAGAAGGAACTAAAAAGTGCGAGTCTTTTGAATGGCTTGAAGACACTTATTCTTGTCAATCGCAACAATGGCTTGAGGACACTTATGAGTGCGTTACGACAACTACAACACAGGCCCCTACAACTCAGCCACCAGCAACTACAACTACTACTACTCAGGCAGCTTGTGTGCAAAGAATAAGTTATTCTGACATACCTACTCAAACATTAACTATTGGTCAAAGTGTTATAATTAATTTGGATAACTACTTTACGCATTCAGACGGAGCTCAATTAACCTATGCTTCTACTGATGCAAGTACTTTGACTGATGTTAGTATTAACGGTAGTCAATTAACAGTTACAGCAGGAAACAACTGCGGATTAGACACAAGTGGATTTGATGTTTATGCATACGATCCTATTGAAGGTGGTTGTTACTATGAAACACCTTGGATAGCAGTTGAAGTAAATGGCTGTACTACTGTTCCAGGAGAAACCACTACGACTACCACAACTAGCACCACTACAACTAGCACTACTACTACAACTAGTACTAGCACTACTACGATAGCCCCTACTAATCCAACAGGGACGATCAATGTGACTAGCGTATCTGAGGCTCCTAGAATATTAGGATATGAAATGTATCAATCAGATGCATCAGATGTTTTTGTTGATATAACAATAACTACAAGCACCGATACGGTAACAGTAAGAAAAGATGAATTCCACACAATAGTAAACCAACTATGGTCTAGTAGTTTTGGCTGGGATGAACATATAAACGCTGTAAACGGAGGTACTGGAAGTATAGACTTTGTTTTGGTGAATAACCTTGGTCAAGAAATTATAGCAGATACAGATACGTTTATTATAAATTCTACAGCGCCACCAGATCAAATAGTTTACCCTGGATCTTGGGCTCCAGTTCCGCTTAACGATACTAAATTTGGATTCATAAGAGATGGAGAATTTGAAGGGTCAATGACTGATCAGTGGTGGAGATTAGATGGAACTTGGCAAATAAGACTTATTCAATATGATACAGACAATAATGACTTTAGAATTAGAATAAGAAAAGAGGGATCTCACTCTGAACCAACAACATTCAATGGAATAATATTTGATTGGACTCCATTTCAAGGAACTATTCCTCCTCCTGTTAGATTTGCTTACGCTGACCTAGCAGATAAGATAATTGTTCAAGAAAACGGATACACTTTTGTAACATACGCTTGGAATTACGGAACAGACTTCCTGACATCTGGACAAGCAACAATAACTTTCGATTAAAATGAAATATTTATCAGCACAACCTGCAACTAAATACTACGCCTGGCAAATTGACGTTATGCTTCACAGTTTTGTGAATCAAGGCGTTAACTTGTCTGATGTAATATTGGTAAACGCTATTCATGGAGATATAGACCCTCATTTTGAAGTGTTAAAACAAAAGTATGAAGGAGCTAATTTTTATTTTTATGAAGACACTAGAAATATAAAACACTATATATCTTCCATAAGGCCTCACATACTTTTTAAGCATTTTAAAGAGCATCCAGAATTGAGTAAGGAAACTATATTTTATCACGATTGCGATATAGTATTAACCAGACCTCTTAATGTTGATTTGCTTGAAAATGGTGCTGCTTGTTATTTGTCAGATACAATTTCTTATATAGGATACGACTATATAATATCTAAAGGTCAAGATGTTTTTGAAGAAATGACTAATGCTTGCCGCATAGACCCTGAATTAGTTATAAAAAACCAAGCTAACTCAGGAGGAGCGCAATATGTTTTAAAAAGCATAAATGAAGGTTTTTGGCTAAAAGTAGAGGCTGATTGTCAAAATATGTATTACTTAGTTAGCAGGTTGAGTGCCGCTAAGAAGAAAGAAAATCCAGACTATCACGATATACAAATATGGTGCGCTGATATGTGGGCGGTTCTTTGGAATCTTTGGAAGGAAGGAAAGCAGACGCTAGTAATAAGTGAATTAGATTTTATGTTTGCTACTGATCCTATAGAAAACTGGAACTCTAAGGCTATATATCACAATGCTGGAGTTACATCTGCTTCAGATGGGTTGTTTTATAAAGGAAATTATATAAATCAATTCCCAATAAAAGATCTTGTTATAGACAACACTAAGGCAAGTTATAAATATTACGAAATACTAAAAGAATGCTTGTAATAAAAAAAGCTACCTACGGAGGAAAAGATTGCACAGAAGAAATCTCTAGATTAGTAAAGAAAGGAAGTTTAAGCGTAAGGGCTTCTAATAACATTATAGGAGACACTTTGTATGGAAAAGTTAAGAAACTAATAGTTGACTATACATTTAACGGAGAAAGTCTATCTAAGGAAGTCATAGAGGGTGATTATTTAATTATAAAGCCACAAAGCAACAAAAGGTTAGGAGTATTTTATTCCAATAACAAAAACCCAAAAACATTTCCTGCTATTGAAAAGTCATTACAGACGATAGAAAAGGCAGCAGAAGGTGTGGCAGATATAATTACCTGTGTTTGGAATCCAATACCAAACAACCCATTTATAGAATTAAATTCTTGGATGCAAAGCGGTGGTCACTTAAACCAGTTACTACAAATAATGCAGTGTCTGTATTACGCTGAAAAAACAGGAGATTACGAGTTTGTAAGTTTTTTAGAGCACGACGTAATGTATCCTGAAGATTATTTTAGCTTTAGCGACACTGGATTTGTTAACTGTGTATTTACCAATATGAACTACATTGGTTTATGTGAAAAAGGATTTCAGAAAAGAAAACAAGATGATCAGCCATTTCACCAAATGACTATGAGGTTTAATGAGGCTATAGAGCACTGTGAGAAGATATTAGCAAATGCGCTAAGAACAAATAGTGGATTAATAGAACCACAGGAGGGAGTGGTTAGGAGGACTTGGGAGACTAAAAACCCATCAGTACATGTAAATCATGGTATTCATTTTACATCTCACTTTTCTATATATGACTCTGAAAATACAGAAAAAACAAATACATATTGGGGAGATTATAACGACTACGGCTACTTATTCCTGTAAATCATAAATTCATTATCTTTGCATAAAACATAAATCATGGCTAATACCGGTATTAAGAACGTATTGACTCTAAGGAAATATATTGATGGAGTCCCTACTAACGAGACTAAAACAAATACAGTTGGAGATCCTGACTACATAGCTCCTTATACAGATTTAACTGACTGCCCTTTATAAAAATTTATTATGTCTAAGACTCTTACTTATGATGAAAAGGTAAAGGGATGGACTTCATTTCACTCTTACGAGCCAGAAATGATGGTCAACCTAAATAACGAGTTCTTTTCATTTAAGGATGGTCAGTTGTACATACATAACCAAACTGAAGGCGTTAGAAACAACTTCTACAACACTCAATATGGAACAGAAATAGAATTTGTAGCTAACGATGGTCCATCTGAGGTAAAGATATTTAAAACAATAGAAATAGAAGGAGACTCCAAGGAGTGGGATGTAACTGTTTCTACTGATCTAGAATCAGGGCATGTTAATAAGGCTGACTTTGAAAACAAGGAGGGCTTTAAATATTCTTATATAAGAAGGAATGCTATTGATGAGGTTAAGACTGAGCTTTTATCTGTTCAAGGTATTGGTAACTTAATAAACATTGGAGACTCTCCGATAACAACAACAACTCAAGCTCCTGTAACAACAACAACCACAGACGCCGCAGCAAAACCCTCTACAACTACAACCACAACGACACAACAGGTTTTCTATTCATTAGAAAGATGTAGCGATGGAGCTGTTGGATTCAGAACTGGACAAGAAGTTGGCGCAATATCTTTGTCTATAAACGACAGAGTTGAGTCTTCTTCAGTTTTTTACAAGGTAAGAGGAACTACTTCATCTGGTTTTAGTGTTGGAAATGTTACTATCACTGGACTAACTGGATGTGTTGATCCAACAACGACAACAACAGCAGCGCCTACAACGACGACAACAACAGCAGCGCCCACCACAACTACCACCACCGCAGTACCTACTACCACTACGACAGCAGCGCCTACAACCACCACCAGTACTACCAGTACTACAACAACAACAGCTGCACCTACTACTACTACAACAGCAGCTCCGACTACGACGACAACAACAGCAGCAGCACCTTTTGCTTATCCTCAAGTAGTAAGTCAATCATATCAAGATATAACATCTAACTCAGCTACAATCAGGGGTAATATTTTACAACTAGGAAATCCTCCATATTTTACAAAGGGATTCTTTTGGGTACAAGGAGCAGCGCAACCTGCAAGAACAGATAATGTAGAATTAGTAAGTGGATCTGCCGCAGGAGCTTTCACATTTAGTTTATCAGGATTATCTCCTAACACACAATATAGATACAAAGCTTGGGCAGAAAATGGTGCAGGTGATTCAGTAGGTACTATAATTACTTTTACAACATTAGGAACGACTACAGCTGCACCTACAACAACAACGGCTGCTCCTGCAACGACAACGACTACAACATCAAGCCCTGGTGAGTTTTTATATTTAAAACCTAATGGTGTAACTGTTTCTGCTTATCCAGCAGCTGTTTCTGGGCAAGAATATGAATTAAATGGTGTTACATATTTAGTGGTTAGCAATAGGACTACATTAATTCAAGCATTAGGATCTGGTAGGGATATGTCTACTGTAGTGACTACTAGACTTACTGATTTGACATCTGTTTTTCAAAATCAGACTTCATTTAATGACAATATTTCTTCTTGGGACGTATCCAATGTTACAAGTATGATTCAATTGTTTAATGGAGCCTCGTCTTTCAATCAGGATATAAGTAATTGGGATGTTTCAAATACATTTAACATGAATGAGGTGTTTGCTGGAGCTTCATCATTTAACCAGGATATAAGTAGCTGGAATACTTCAGCAGCTCTATATATGTCTAGGATGTTCTATAATGCAACTTCATTCAATCAAAACATTGGCAATTGGAATGTTTCTAGTGTAGAGAATATGGAATGGATATTCTTTAATGCAAGTTCATTTAATCAAGACATTGGTAATTGGGATGTTTCTAGTGTAACAACAATGACCTATATGTTTAGAGATGCAGCAGCGTTCAATCAAGATCTATCTGGATGGTGTGTTACTAATATTGCTTCTGAGCCAGCTGTATTTGACGATGGTGCTACAGCTTGGACATTACCTAATTCAAGACCAGTATGGGGGACTTGTCCATAAAAAATATAATTATGCCAATATATAATTTTAATACAGTGCCACACAACATATCAATAGGAGATGTTTTATACTCATCTTCTAACGGATCATATACAAAAGTAGGCACGATAACAAACAAAACAACAACTTCCGTGACTGTTGATAGTGAATTATCTACACCATCTCAAGGACAGTTTATGTTCGTAGCCAAAGATACTGTAGCTGAGAGCTATGGACTTAAAGGATATTACGCTAATATAAAGTTAACAAACAGCGGAACAACGCCTGTTGAGGTTTTTGCTGTAAACAGTGAGGTAAGCAAGAGCTTCCCTTAATAATTAGTATATTTGTAACAAATAAAAAGATAAACTATGCCATTACCATTAATAGCAGCAATAGGTATCGGAGCAGCCGCAGCTGGTGGAATTGCTCAAACTATTAGCGGCATATCAAGAACTAATAAAGCAAAGAAAGCATTAGCTGGATTTCAAAGACAAAGACTTACAAACATAACAGAGGGAATGAGGGTTTCTACTATGGGTGCTGAACTACAAACTCAGGAAGCTCAAAGAAGATTCGCTACATCTGTAGATGCTTTAAGATCTGGTGGAGTTAGAGGTCTTGTTGGTGGTTTAGGTCAAGTTGAACAACAACAACAAATCGGACAACAACAAATTGCCGCTGGATTAGATCAACAACAACAGCAAATAGATATGATGCGAGCTGAGGATGAAGGAAGAATCAGAAGCATGATTGAGAATAGAGAGTCAGCTGCAATAGCTGGACTAGGCGCTGAATTACAAAACGCAAGACAAACAACTAACGCTGGTATATCTGGTATAGCTGGAGCAGGATTAGCTGCATTTACAGCTGGAGTTCCAGCAGGAGGATTAGCTAAAGGAGCTGTAGACGCCACTGGAGCAGCAAAATTTGCTTCATCATTAAAATCAGGTATAGATGCTGGTTACGCGGCTAAACAAGCTTTAAGCGCCCCGATAACGGCTAACCCGCAGTCTAAAGCTAGTTCTTTTCAGATTCCTAGTAGTTTTACCGCCACAAATCCATTTGCTCCAACTCAGGATTATGGTTCTTCTTTTGGAAATCAACAAAGGACTTTCTTTAACCTTGGAGGAAATTAATAATATATAAACATGGCACAAAATACAGCTCAATTTGAAGCAATGCAATACTCCCAAGCAGCACCAGTTGACTTTGGGAAAATAGCTATGGGGTTTGCTCAGGTTTCTGAGAACAAAAGATTAGAAGCAGAAAGAAAGCAGAAAGAAAGAGAAGATTTTCAGGTTAAGATGGATGAGTTATATGGGGAAACTATATATTCTCCATTTGATAACACCGGATTAGCTAACATAGATATAGCAAATCAAAAGATAAAAGATAGTATTGTAGGTCAATCAAACATAATAAATAAGCTTTTTGAAGAAGGAAAGCTAAGTAGACCAGAAGTTTCCAGAAGAATGAATCTTCTTAAGGCTCAGACATCTCAATACAGCAACTTTATAAATGGAATATCTGGAGCAGTAGAAGAATATAAGAAACTTGGAGACAATGCGTCCGCTTCTTCTAAGTTGATAATGGAAAAAGCCAATAAACTATTTCAAAACACCGCTCCTGGGGTCGATACAGACTCTATGCTGAAGTTTTACACTAAAGATGGGGATGCGCTAGAAGCAACTCCTTTTATGCAATTACAAGGCATGCTAGACATTAGAGCTAGCGTTGATGAAAAAGAAATAGTTAACGAGATTATTGGATTCGAAAAGAATGCAAATAAAATATTTGAGTCAGGTACTGTTTATAATAAATTCTTAGAAACAGGTAAGCTGCAATCAGAGCACAAAACATTAATCAGCAGTTGGACAAAAACTCAAGACGACAAAGATTTATTTGATTTAGCAGACAAAGCTGGATTAATAGATGCTGTAGACGATGAAGGAAATAAGATAGTAGATTTAGATCCAAATGAGATTTTAAAGATAAATAACAGAGAAAAAGTTGAAGAAAAAGTCAACGAATATCTAGGGTCTTTAACTGAATCTAGTCTTAATATAAGAGACTATAAAGATGAAGTCGAAGGCATTAAGGTTAATAGCATGATGGCTAATGATGTTAGGCAAATACAAGCTTTAAGGTTAAAAGAAAGGGAATTAGAAGGAGAACCTAGTTTTGATGTATATACAAATCCCAGCCTTCAAGATAAAGAGGGTTTTCAAATAGTTCCTAGACAAGGAAAGCAGCCAAGCATTGTTGGTCTTACTCAAGATTCTCTTAAAAAATTAGGAGCTGAAGCTGGGCTTTTAGGAGCTATTCCAGAAGCAACCATATCTTACTATGAGGAGTATGATAAAAACAGTTATGTAACAATAACCTATCCTATTGAAGAAAAGAATAAAGTTCAAGATAAAGGCGGAAACCTTATAGATTCAGGCACAACCACTAAAAAGTATATAACGCAAAGACTTAGAATACCTGACATAGAGACCAAGAACTTTGTTAGAACAAGATTGAAGATTCCAACAACTCAATCACTGCAAGTAAATAGTAATACGCCTCAAGCGCAAGGAAATCAGGAGAACAATCAAGTGACTCAAGATCAGGTTATAGAAAACGAAAAACAAACAATTCCAGGATTCTAATTATGATTCAAGATAAAGACAAAATAAAATTACTTTATGATGCTGCTTCTAGTGAATACGATTTGGGATCGTATGAAGAGTTTGCGTCTAAGCTTCAAGACGCTGACAAAAGAAAAGCTTTATATGATGCAATTGGATCTAAGTATGATTTAGGTTCTTTTGAGGATTTTGAATCTAAAGTATCTGGAGAAGTAAAAAAAAAAGAAGAATCAGAACCTACTTCTCAAATGGATCCTATGGATTCGGAGTTGGAGACTACTTCTTCGGAGTCAAAAAAACCAGTTGACTTAGGTGAAACAGTTGAATTTGATTGGAAATCCAACCTAAATAAAAATAAAACTTTTTTTCAAGATCAAGTCGATCCATTAATGTCTGCGGCTATAGAGGACTTTGGTAAAATGACCATTGATCCAGCCACTGAAGCATTCACTTCTGAAAGCAAGTCTACTGAATTAATATTTCCTAAAGTAAAAAGTGATAAAGATTATACTGACGAGGAGGTTGCTGAAGTAACAAAACTTTTACAAGAAGCCCAATCAAAACCTCCAAGCGAATATATGTCTGGCTTCATAAAAACTCTTCAAGAAAGTCAAGAAAACGGAGATAGTACATTTTTTTCATGGATAAAAGGCTTAGCTTTAAATCCTAATGCAATACCTGAAATAGCCTCGACTATGGTTGGCGGTATGGCTGGTGCTTCATTCGGAAGCGAAGAAGGGGCTGAAGCTGTTGTAGCTGGTACAGCAGTAGGAGCTGGAATAGGAATCGCTATGGGCGCTTCAGGAGGTCCTTTAGGTATGTTTGCTGGAGCTATTAGTCAAAGTGTAAGAGGAGCTATGTCAGCTGTTGGCGGAACTATGTTTGCTGTTTCAACATATAAAGATCTATTAATTGATGAGCTTGGAGATAAACCTTTAACAGAAGAGAATATTAAATCAATTCTTGATGATGAAGAAAAAAGAAATGAATTAAGAAACAAAGCCTTAGCTAAAGGGGCTAGTATGAGTGCATTTGATTATTTGACCTTCGGGATAATGGGTAGGGTTTCAAAACTTACCGCTACACTTGGTAAAACAAAATCAGCTCTTGCCACTACAGCTGTTGGAGCTGGTCTTGGTGGGGCTTCTTCTGCTGGTAGTAGTGTCGTTGCAGGAACAGAAATAGATCCATCAGAAGTCGCTGGAAGAGTTATTATTCAGGGTATGTTTGGAGCTGGTACTGCTTTGGCTAAGGCAGTTGGACCTCAAGCTAAATATGATGCTGCTTCTGGTAAATTCTCAAAAACATATAAAGATTTTGAATACAATGTAAACAACTCTAAAGCAACAAAAAAAGATGTATCAACAATACTTAGGACTGCTACTGATGAGCAAATAAAAGATATAGATATTAAAATTGTTGGAGACGAAGCAATGATTAATGAAGTCGAAACAAGAATGTCTAGAGCCAGGATGCAAGATAAAAT
>Ga0208134_1000547_pt1 | contig 24685 bp, 32 predicted proteins | sample VirMetDEL_Mar_31_FD_184515 | JGI IMG/M metagenome (GOLD analysis project Ga0208134, IMG submission 184515) | Aqueous microbial communities from the Delaware River and Bay under freshwater to marine salinity gradient to study organic matter... | ecosystem: Environmental > Aquatic > Marine >... | reverse complement strand
GACCATGACACAGGGAATAGTTCAGACATCTTCTTGCTAATGTCATCTGCAACTAACCGTGTCTCGTATTGTGTATCACTAGCACAACGAAGGCGGCACATGTCAGCAAAGGCATCAAGTGAACCACTCCAGTACCACTCAGTCATGGTGGACTGTGGTAGAACCATACGGGCTTGCTCGGGGGCTACTCCAGCTTTAATAAGTGCCTCATAGTTACCAAGTGTGTGAATATCACCCCCATTAACGCTCTCTAAAAGGCTTGATTCCCATCCAGATTCATGTGGTGGGTTCAAACCATCAAGGCCAATAGACCCAAGGTCTACCACAACATCAGAAGACCCTTGCTTCTTGTCATCACTACGACCACGCCATACGTCAGGCTGGTAGAACTCAGGTTCATCATCTACGTATCGACGGCTGATCTCGTTCCAACGCAGGAACTTATGCTTCACTAGCTGACGTGCTACGAAGATGGGTGCCTTGACGTGGAAGGATGCAAAGGCATGACCGAAGGGGCTGATGTGCTTGTGCTTAGCAAGATAGTTGATCAGCTTAGTGTCACGTTCCTTTAGTGTGTTGGGTGGGGGGAAATCACTACAGTACATCTTTCCATCCCGCACTTCTTTGGTACGGGGTTCTTCATCCCATTCACTCTTCTTACCAAAGCTAACCCGTGCTGCGTTAACTGTTGATATGTCACTGCCCATGTGGTCGATGTATGTTGCTGTAATTTGGGTCATAGAGCTTCTCCTTGCAATTCTTTTAACTCAACCTTGTAACGCTCTACTCGTTCTCCATAGTGGCATAGCTCTTCACTGACATAGGCTGGTCGGCATCCGTGACCGTGTTCATTGATCAGTGCATCTATCCTACTTTGATTTAACTCAATAGATCGTAAAAGGGATTCTGCGGTTTGTTTGGTATCTTGTAACAATCTATATTTCCTCAGTAGATGTGGTGATGATCGTAGTAAGCTTTGACAAGGGACCGTTCCGAACTTCTAGCCTCTCCGGACAGATACTCAATCATTTCGCAAGCCCCCATGGCTACCCAATAATTCTTTTGAAGGTCTTTGAACTGGAAGTCCTCAAGTGTCTCTAACTCGTAAAGGCACCTGAGAGTCTCTGTAGAGGCCACTAGAGCCTCATCTAGCCTTGAGATAGCCACAGTATCCAGAATGTGATCCTTGTCACTGTGAGGGGCTAATAAGAGCTTCAACAGTTTTTTCTTTTTCATTAGAGTTTTCCTATCCAGTGAGTGCAGTCATCATGTGGGTCGTCCATGAAAGGCCTCATGTTGTTGGCCGCCACTGTAGGACTCGAACCTACGGCCTACTGATTAGAAGTCAGTTGCTCTATCCAGCTGAGCTAAGTGGCGTTGTTGAATTGTAGCACTTGGTCTCTCAGACAGTCAATGGATTTTTTCTGTTGACAGATCATAATTGATCAAGTACCCTTATACTTTAAGGTATATACTTAAAGGTATTTATTATTATTCTTATATATAAAGATAAGAATATATACCTATAAGTAAAATACTTTAAGGTAAGAGCCTTGAAGTATCTTATTTAATACCTATATCTTGTTTACAAGACTTATAGAACTAGAGATAACAGAAACAGGAATGTGATAAAGATGAAGACAATAAGCACTTTACTCTGGCTCCTTCATAGAAACTTTGAACTTTGTTACCAGACCTGTTACTTGATCTTCCCCAAGGGAATCTTGAATAATTTCATATACACATACAAGGTCTCCTTCTGTAGCGGCACTCAAAGCTTCAACTACAAGATCCGGATAACTGGATCCAGTAAACTCGTGCTTGGAGCTGTCACCTTGTTTGACGACAATAAGGTATCCAGTGCACTCTTTCATCCTACTTCCCTCTCTAGATATTTTGAAACATATGAAGGTGTGTTTATGCCAGCTGACTCAGCTAACTCTTCTGCTGTGATGCCTAGCCTATGCAGGCACTCTGTGATATCTTCTGGGTATGATAGAAGTAACTCAAGAATATCATCCTTCTCCCACGTTGATCGAATGTCCCCACCTTCCCATTCGTTGCAGTAAGATTTTCCATAACCTCCATAAGAGTCTAGGTCTACAATCTTTGGGTCCCTCTTTATCTCTATGAGAGACCAGTCAGCAGATACAAGAGCATCCCTAAGTGTCTCTAGGTATACTAGGTCTTGGCTCTCAACTGATGTGTGTTGGTTGTAGTAACCCACACTAATGTTAGTGCACTCAGATACGACAGAAGCATACTCATTAGAATCTGTATATATACCTGTGTCGTCAGCTGTAAGGGATGGCATACCTAAAGCATCTGCAAATGATATCGCAAATGCCTCACTGGCTGTTCTTAGGCCACACTGGTGTGTGATGATAGACTTAGTGCCAAACCTATCAAAAGAGATCACAGCACCGACCTCAGTGACCCAGCTAGGCTTAGACGCAACAAGGGCAGAACTACCCTTACAACCAGACTCCTCGTCTGCGTGGATAACATATACAGCTGGGATGTCTTGTTGTATCATCTCTAGACACAACCAGATACCAGTAGTGCAGTCAGCTCCAAGGCAATCAGAGGCAACAGCTGTCACAATACCATCCTTGATATCAATCTCTTGGAAGCCACCAACAGAGTGAACTGTGTCGTAGTGTGCAGTGAAGCAAAGGTTGGGGTGGCTACCATCCTTATTGTGTATGATGAGTATGTAGTTACCAAATACATCTGGCTCACCAAATACAGGTAGCAAGTAGGTGTCAGCAAAGAACTTTGTAGCAACATCTTTACCGCCAGGTCTCTTCCACTTGAGCATTTCTAATAGCTTATCCATTAAGCTGTCTCCTCTTCTTTTTCTTCTTCAAACATTTCAGGGTGGTCACCTACTAGGTGATCTGGGACATACTCCTCATACTTCTCAGAGAATGTCACCTGATCAACCTGCCAGAACTGACATACACACTCACACCAGATAGCTTCGTCTGAGTCACAGGAATGAGTCTCTGATTGGATGCTACCAAACCTGTTCTTATAGAAGACTTCGATAGCATCTGAGATGGGTGTATAATCTTCTGTGTCAGCAGCAAAAACATAGTGTGAATCTAAACAGTATTCACAGATACATCCGTCATTCTCTATATAGGCACCACCATGTTCCATGTCGAAGCCTGCACCACAACTTTCACAGCAGTCACTGTGTTTATCACTAGCATAACCATTGGTAGAGTCAAGCTCTATATCATCACCATGAGATTGTAACACAAAAAACTTACTGTCTAGTTGGTCTGCGTATGCCGTCATGTCTGAGTAGGGGGCAATGATGCCACCCCCGTCCTCTAGTCGTAGGATCTTAGCGCCATCCCATGATGAGTCATCATCATACCGCACCACAGAATACTTAACTAGGAGTTCATCTAGCAGGTCAATAGACTGCTCACAGACACCATAGATAGGGCCAGCCTGAGCTTGTGTATCACCCTTGGTCTTCATGACAACCACACGTCCTGCAATCCTACCCTCCTTACATTCAACCCAGAACACCTCAAAGTCACCAGAGGCATAGACCTCAGCAGGGCTGATACCAGAATTAGATAGGACACCCCTCATGCAAGAGCTGTGAAGGGACTTCCTTGAGGATGTCTGCCTTGGGTTAAAGGATCTGGATAGGTTGTCAGAGTAAGAGTGCTTGAAATCCTCACGGGACTCACCTATGTGTAACACATACTCCCTGTCTGCGTTATAGTCTTGGATACCCTTCACAATAAGCTCCAGATAAGAACACGACAGACCCGGAAACATCCAGAGTAGGGCCCTCCCGAGTTTCATCTCTGTCTTTCTGGCACGAGCAAAGTCCTTAGCTGTCTTATAGAGAGAGACAAAACCCTCCTTACCCTCTACAAACTCTGCGTAGTAGATATACTCAATGACATTGTGTAGGCAGGTCTCATCTGGCATTTCGTTGTGAATATAGCCAACAGTCCTAAGAGTCCCCTTCAAGACACTGGTAAACAACTCAGACGCCCTGTTCCCATCTGATCCCTGCCAAATAACCTCAGCACACTCCTGAAAGGATCCAAACTTCAATGGCACCGCAACGGGGTGGTCATCTGGTGCAATGGCTGACATAATGTAACCATCTGAGTTGGGTTTACGAGACACACTGTAACTGTGGTGTAAGAGGTGCAACTCGCCATCAAGAACAACATTCACATAGACCCCAATAGATCTACCGTAAAGCTCTCTCACTGTGTATGGCGCTAAGTTTTCTGTCTCAAGTTTCATCTGACTGTCTCCTTATATCTTATAGAAGTCTTCTATAGCCTTTAGGCTAAGACCAAAGTTACGTTCAGTGTAGTGTCTGCTGGCATCCCAAAGCCGATCAGCTCGTGCATAAAGGATGCTCTCATCCAATATCTCAAGCTTAGCATCTCTCTTCTGCTCCAATGACATGCGTGTCAGTGACATCTCAATGTTGTGTTGATCAAGAGGTATCCTACCCTCTAGGAGGTCACGTGTGTGTCTCTCAACGATGTGATTCCATTTAACCATCTGCCTCAAGCTCCTTCTTCTCTGTCAAATCAAAGTTACTTACGAGCAAGTTATACATCATCATCGCAGCAGTTGTCACCATTGGATCACGAGCAGCTGCAAGCCAGTCCTCCAAGTCTTTCATAGAGTTCGGTGTCGCAAAGAAGTTGATAGGTTTCATGTTCTTAGTCCTCAATGTGATAGCAGAAATTACCTGCACATACGTTATAGCCACCACCATCTGCCCCATATATGGCAAACGTGTTGAATAGGTAGCAGATTGCAATTGTCGTCAGAGAGATATTTTTAATCACTAGTGTCATCCTTGTGTATGAGAAATGCCATGAAGGCTGTCATGAGTATCAGAAAGATTGCACCCATCATGAGGCACCACCTTTCACATGTGAGGTTATAGACCAGCGCTCAGAGACAAGCCACGTCATGCCATCACTTTCACGTTCGTCAGTGACGACATAAGCAACACCACCCTTCACGAGCGCATGTCTCCAGCCCTGTCCATGGACCTCGTTGTTTAGATAGACCTTGTGTGGATACACCACGTTACGACCGCCATGAGGTGGTGGCGCTAAGATGCAGTCAGGCCCTGCGTCAGAGTAGTCAAAGAATACACCTGTGTCGGCGTGTTTAAAGCTAGGCATGTTTTATCCTTTCAGCATGTGTCATGATAGAAGTGGGTGAACTTAGAAAAACCCCTACGATGTATCTCGCAGGGGTTCAGTCAAAACTCACATTAGGTCCTGTCAATTACTTGGCGACTTCGGCAGCAAGCTCGGCTTCCAAGGCTTTGACAGCCATCCGTAGGGCACTCAGGGCGTCCGCAGTTGATACAGCACCGCTGTCCATTTTGAGGTGCGCACTCTTTACATATGCCTTGGCAAGATCCTCGGCCGATACCTTTTTCACTTCAACGGGCTTATCACCTTGCAACATGTCAGCGATAACCTTGCCCTGCAGGACGTGACCTTGCTCAGCCAATGCCTTGATTTCTGACAACTTATCAGCGTCAAACGTAGCAGCCTTGCCCTTGGCAAAACGTAGTCCGGACCGGTGCTTAGTGTCCTTGGCAAGCTTCCAGTCAGTCAGGACTAACCCAGCCATCTTGCGTAGGGTAGCACTATCCTTAGGGTTAGCTCCGCCAATCAATTCAGCCATAGGCGTCCAATTGTCAGACAATGTTTCCACACACTCCACGAACAACAGAACGTAATCACGGCCAACGTTCTTAGAACGAGAGTGGAGATTCTTCACACGCTTAGATAGATCAGACATAGCAATTTCCTTGTGTCAGATTAGGATGCACCGACATGATGCACCCGATACTAACACAAGCCACACGTCTCCACACACTAGACATAACTCTATCGGGGTTGGCCCCGCATATGCGCTTATGACGTGCGTCTTGCGTCGATATACTTTACCCGTGCAGATTTCCCACTGGGGTTATACTGTCGAGGGGCTAACAACCTTCAAGGGTTGTGTCACCATTTTGAGCCGTTAACACGGTCAGACATGGCCTAGGCGATGGTATCAGGCATAGGGAAAGCATGGCAATCACTATGCGAGACGGTATCACTTGTTAGGCAAAATTCGGAACCCCTAGGGGAACCAGTATAAAAAGCGTCTAAGGTTGAAACCTAGGGGAAGGACCCCGTCAGCACCAATTCAATGCCGATAACCATTCCTACTCCGAGGCTTAACAGGTAGCAACATAAAAAAACCCAGCCTTTTCAACCACTTAGACGTAACCCCTTGATTTCACACGACAAAAAAGATTCTCAATGATTTCAATCACTTACCAAATTCACTCACTCCTTTTGGTTGAAAACCTGATTTCCCCACAACCCTAAGGTGTATCGAGACACAACCTATAGGCGAATCCCTAGGGCCTGATTCGCAACCTAAAGGCATTGTATTTCAACCCTAGGTTGTATGCGGAAGGGGTGATTCGCAATCCTAGGTTGTAGGCCTTCAACCCTAAGATGTGACGACAAGAAACACCACAACCCTAAGGTGTATCGAACCCCCCAGACTATATACTTATTATGGATACAACCTAAGCGTGTAAGGAACCCTAAGACACAACCTAGGGTAGTCCCGCCCAGGATTTACAACCTAAGGTTTAACTGCACCTTGAAACACAACCTAAGGGTGATCAAGATCCTGACACAACCTAAGGTTTATACCGCTTCCCCCCTTCAACCTAAGGTTGTGGACACGGATAGGTTGTATCTATGGGTGTATATGTAACCCCTACTTGCACACCCCTAGGCTGTAATCAGTTAAGTTTTACACGCTAGGGTTGAAACCCCCTGATACAACCCTTGCTTGCAGTAAAGAAATTGACACAACCTAAGGCTGAGACCCCTTATTTGTAAGGCTTTGAGGGGGTAGGGGCATGGGCCATGGGGGGGATGTACGTTATATATATATACACTCTGCCAGCGGGGGTATTTTTAGTTACGGTATTAGCTAAAAGTGGTCTAGAACCCCAGTAATAGTGTTATATTATAACATTTAGGGTAATTTGGGTAGGTTTTACAAACCCCTATTTTAAGCCCGTAGGAGGGCCTCTAGTGTCTTTAGGCGGGGGTAGGTGCTTAAGGGCCTTAGAAGGGCTCCTGAGGGGCCTCTGAAAGGCTCTGAGAGCTATCTTAGACTAATAGGTAGGATGTAGGTGGGTGGTAACAACCAAAAGAGGGGGCTAAAGAGGGTTAAGCTAGCTTTTAGGGTGGCTAGGAGAGGAGGAAAGAAAGTTATAATTTATTTTTTCTCACCCCTTGACAAATAACTGGATTGCGGTATATAATACTTAAAGTATATACTTAAAGGTAGTACCTTAAAGGTTATACTTAAAGGTAGTACTTATAGGTTTACACCTTAAGGTCTTATTATTACTTAATATTATATAATTAGTAAGTAATATACTTTAAAGTATGTACAAAAAATCCCCAAAATACAAAGATTTCTTACTCAAAAAGGAGGAGAGAAGTTTCTGTCGTCCCTCTTGAGGTTTATACCTCAAAGAACCCACAAGATTAGGATAAATATCTTGACTTCAGTAACTCTTTACATATAACTACTATGCAAATATATTCTAGTGAAAACGTTATTGAAGAGTTCTATAAAGCTCTTGCAAGTGGAGACCCTAGCAGAATGCGTAGGGTACATATCCCAAGGTCTGATGTCTTTTATGTTCGTATAGCTTACTACGAATCTACAGGTAACTGGGAGACACTAGATAAAATTGAAAGATGTATGTACCTTGAAGGTATGTTATCTTCTTCAGATGTTTTCGAGCCAAAGAGAAAGAGAGACTGGGAAGATGTACCAACTGGGGGCGAAGAGCAATAAAAGACTTGAGGGGGTACACCCTGATCTCGTTGCTGTCGTAAGAAAAGCTATTGAGATTTCGGAACAAGACTTTACGGTTCTTGAGGGTCTTCGTAGTATTGAGCGACAGAAAGAACTTGTAGCCTCTGGTAAGAGCACTACGATGAACTCTCGTCACCTTACTGGCCATGCAGTTGATATTTCTCCTTGGCCTATTTCTTGGGATTGGGATTATTTTTATCCTATTGCGGAAGCAATGAAAGAAGCTGCAAAAGAGCTTAATGTAGATATCGAATGGGGTGGTGATTGGAAGAGATTCCCAGATGGTCCACACTTTCAACTTAGCTGGGGGAACTACCCGAAATGAGTCAAGATCCCCAATGGCACCTTAGCAAGAGCGTACCAATTACTTTTATTCTAGCTATCCTATTGCAAACTATTGCTCTTATTTGGTTTGTTGCAACTCTACGTAATGATGTAGATGCAAACCAAAGAGAGATTTTACGTATTGAGACACGTACAGACAGCCTGGAGAGTATTGTTCAGGATCAAGCTATTACCTTAGGGCGTATTGATGAGAATATAAAATCAATACGTATGATTCTAGATACTATGGCAAGAGTTAAGTGAAGACTTTTAAAAGAGAGGTGGCAGTAAGCCTTCTACTTTGGTTAGTCTACATCGTAGAGGTAAAAGATGTTCAGGTTATTGAAGTACTTGTTTGGCCCATCTTCTCGTTTGCTGCTGCTGCTTTTGGTTTTGACCAGTACGCTAAGTTGCAGCGCAAGTCCCCTCAGTCTTCTAACGGGGGGCGGACCGAACGTAGCAGCCAACGTACAGGCAGGGAAGACCAACAGCCAGACGATTGGTACGACAAGTAATAACGCCCCTACAGCCACCATTAGGCCAAATGCTAGGGTAGGTACCTTGGACCAGTCAGTTACCACCTCTAAGGTCAGTACAGACGCTCCTAGCACCATTGTAATCAATGAGGTACCTGTGTGGCTCATTCTACTCTTTGGAGTTATCTGTGGATTCTTAATCCCTTCTCCCGGAGAAATAATAAGAGGAATAGGAAATGCCTTCAAGCCCAGGATATAAACGGGACTACAAGCAAGAAGCTAAGTACCACGCAACTCCGGCACAAAAGAAAAAACGAGCTTCTCGTAATGCTGCACGTGCTGAGATGATGAAGGCGGGAAAAGTTCGTAAGGGTGACGGTAAGGATGTTGACCATAAAAACGGCAACCCAAAAGATAATAATAAGTCTAACCTAGCAGTCAAACCAAAGTCTGTGAATAGATCCTTCCCACGAAATAAGAAGGCGGGTAAGAAGTAATGGCTGAATCCAAAAAAGACCCCAGACTTGCAAGAGCTGGCGTAAGTGGTTTTAATAAGCCTAAGAGAACCCCAGATCACCCTAAGAAGTCTCATGTCGTTGTTGCTAAAGAAGGTGACAAGGTTAAGACAATTCGTTTTGGTGAGCAGGGTGCTTCTACAGCTGGAAAGCCTAAAGCTGGTGAGTCTGAGAAGATGAAAAAGAAACGTGCTAGTTTTAAAGCTAGACACGGTAAAAATATTTCTAAAGGCAAGATGTCAGCTGCCTACTGGGCCGACAAGGAAAAATGGTGATCAGATGATGAAAATGGGATTGATGATTGGTGAGGTACCTGAGGTATCTCCTAAGAATAAAAAACGTGCAGAAGAGTACTGGATGTATGGTGCTTCTGCAGCTGAGCTTGCTAAAGCTTGGGATAAACCTGTCTCTCTCGCTGAACTTAAAACATGTAGCAACTGTGAGTACTTTGACAACAGTGCACGAACACTTAAAGCTCTTGGTGGTGATGCAGATCAAGGTGCCTGTAAGAAGTTTAAGTTTATGTGTAGTCAGACTGCTTCCTGCCAAGGATGGGACTGTGATGATTTTTTTGAAATGGAAGATGAAGACTAATGCCTGTACACAAAGTAAGTGGTGGGTATAAGTGGGGTACTACCGGTAAGGTATATCCTACTAAAGCTCAAGCTGAAAAACAAGGTAAAGCTATTTATGCCAGCGGCTATGCTAAAGGTGGAAAACAGTTTGTAGCACAACCCAAAAAGATTGCAAAGAAAACCTCTAAATATAGGACTAAAAAATAATGGCTAAGTCAGAGTTCCAAAAAGCTTTTGCTGCTGCCCGTAAAGAAAAGGGTCCAGGAAAAACCTTTACCTTTAACGGCAGATCTTATACGACAAACTATGCGGAAGAGGCTGGTGAAAAAGCCCCTGCTAAAACTGAAACTCCAAAACGTGATATTGCCAAGGTTGCTGAGGCAGCTATTGATAAGGCATCACCAACACGCCCTAAAAGCCGCCCCACTGGTACACGTCCTCAGAGTCGCCCAACTGCTACAACTCCAGTAACTAAGAGTGCATCAGTACCAGAAGTAACTACAACTGAACTTGCGCCAACAGCAAGCACTGTAAAGGGTTATACTTGGGAAGAGTACCTTAAAGGTAACAACCTGGGTAGACTTCGTGCAGGTGTTCCTATGAATATCCGTACTGAAGAAGACTTTTTAAAGCTCGCAAAAGAAGAAGCTTCAAAAAAGAAAACTGGTATGGCTAAGGGTGGTGTTGTGAGATCTCGTACTGGTCACACAGATCACCGTAAAAAAGGTTTGTTTAAGTAATGTTTGATGCACATAAAAAAGAACTTGAAAAGCTTGGCTATAAAGTGTATAGTAATAAAGTTACCGGTCAAAAAGGTGATGTTATTGCTACAATAAACCCTTATGGGACTGTTGAAAGCAAAGACCCAGCAATCCTTGATCTACTCAAAAAACCCGCCAAGGTCTCAAAAGTCACTACCAAACCAGTGATTAAAGAAGTAGAAGTTGAAGTTGTACGTGCTCGTACACACTCGGGTGAGCTTGTAGCTGATGATCCTTCCACACCAGAAGTTAATGAAGCTTGGGTAGCTAAAATTAAAAAGAAGGTTGTTAAAAAATAATGCTGACAAGTACTGGCAGACCGGCAAGACGTCAGAGTTTTGGCATCTCTTGTGAGACAGAAGATCAAAAAGAAACCTTGTATGTCTGTCCAGCTAACTGCAGGGCTGAAGTAGAAATGCTGTTTGTAGTTAATGCTAACGGTAATACAGATGTTAGTGGTTCTTGGTTTGATGCAAGTAAAAATGTTTCTTTTAGCCTTATTGGTGGTAAAAACTTAATCTCCGGTGAAACCATCCTTTTAACGGGTGCAACACTTGTACTAGAGCCAGGGGATGAAATTGATATCACCCCTTCTGGTAACTCAACTCCTAATATTGATGCTATGTGCACTGTTGTAGAAACGTTTATTCCTGTAGGGTAAGAATATGTCAAAAAATTTAAATGAAAAACAAACTAAGTTTCTAGACGTACTCTTCTCTGAGGCTAGTGGAGATTTTGTACGGGCTAAGAAATTAGCAGGTTACAGTGATAACACTTCAACAGCTGATATTGTTAGAAATCTAAGAGGAGAAATTGCCGAAAAGACACAAGAGTTTATCGGCGTTAGCTCTGCAAAAGCTGCATACACTATGTATGATGTACTTATTAATCCTACAGAGTTGGGTAATAAAGATCGTATGCTAGCAGCAAAAGACCTTCTTGACAGGGCAGGCTTTAAACCAAAAGAGCGTGTAGAGGTCTCTGCACCTAACCCACTCTTTATTTTACCAGCGAAAAGCGATGACTAATAAAAAACAAGAACTGTTTCGTATTCCAGCACCAGACAAGAATGATTCTCAATACAAGTTCTACCCAATAGTTCGAGTAGGCAGAATCATTCCTTTTGGGTATCGTCAAGATCCAGAAGATGAAGAGTTGTTGATCCCTGTAGAAGAAGAATTACTTCTATTAGAGTCAGCCAAAGAACACCTTAAAAACTACAGTTTAAGGGATGTCTCAGCTTGGTTGAGTACAAAGTCTGGAAGAAGTATCTCTCACGTAGGTTTGCAAAAGCGTATTAAAGCAGAGCAGTACAAGGCAAAAGAATACATCGACGCAAAGAGACTCGCAAAGAAGTTTCGTGATGCGTATCAAAAAGCTAGAAAACTTGAATCAAGCCGTTTGGGTTTGAGAGAACCGTTGAAAGAAGAGATAGATAATGAGCTCTACCTCATCCTCGATAAAACCGTCAAAGATTGATGTAGAGAAGGCTCAGAACATTGTCTTTCAACCTAACCCTGGGCCTCAGACAGACTTTCTATCTTCTTCAGAGCAAGAAGTTCTTTATGGTGGTGCAGCTGGTGGTGGTAAGTCTTTTGCTATGGTTGCTGACCCTATCCGATACGTAAACAACCCAAATGCAAATATGCTTCTTGTTCGTCGTAGTACCGAGGAACTCAGAGAACTTATCTCGGTTTCTAAAAAACTTTATCCCAAAGCAATTCCAGAAGCTAGATTCCTTGAACGTGACAGAACTTGGGTTTTCCCATCAGGTGCAACTCTCTGGATGTCTTACCTAGACCGTGACGATGACGTTACTCGTTATCAGGGTCAGGCATTTAACTGGATTGGTTTTGACGAACTTACGCAGTGGCAAAGCCCGTTTGCCTGGAACTACATGAGATCACGACTCCGTACTTCTAAAGATAGTGGACTTAAACTCTATCAACGAGCTACGACTAACCCTGGTGGTACTGGGCATATGTGGGTTAAAAAGACCTTCATTGACCCTTCACCACACAACACACCTTTCTGGGCTACTGAATACGAGTCTGGAGAAACTATTACTTGGCCCAAGGGTCATACGAGAGAGGGTGAGCCACTTTTTAAAAGACGCTTTATCCCTGCTACGCTATTTGATAACCCATACCTTTCTGAAGATGGTATGTACGAAGCTAACCTTCTTTCACTTCCTGAGCATCAGAGACGTCAACTTCTTGAGGGTGACTGGACAACAAACGAAGGTGCTGCATTTCCAGAGTTTACTTACAAAGATCACGTAATTGAGCCCTTTGACATACCAAGCAACTGGCCACGTTTTAGAGCTGCTGACTATGGTTATGGTTCTTATACTGGAGTTGTCTGGTTTGCTGTGAGCCCATCTGAACAGCTGATTGTCTATAGGGAACTCTATGTTTCAAAGATGACCGCTGTAGACCTTGCAGATACGATCAATGAAATTGAACGTGAAGCAGGGGATAAAATGCGTTACGGGGTTCTTGACTCTTCCCTCTGGCATAACAGAGGTGATACAGGACCAAGTCTTGCAGAACAAATGATTGTTCGTGGTTGCCGTTGGAGACCAGCGGATAGAAGCCGGGGATCTCGTGTAGCCGGTAAGAACGAACTACATAGACGTCTCCAGTTTGACGAGTTTACTGAAGAACCACGCCTTGTCTTTTTTAATACTTGCAGAAACCTAATTGCACAACTTCCCTCCCTACCTCTGGATAAAAATAACCCAGAAGATGTAGACACTAAATCTGAGGACCACTTGTATGACGCACTTCGTTACGGTGTTATGACAAGACCTCGCAGCAACTTATTTGATTTTGATTCCTCTGGCAGCAGATCTGGCTTTCAAATATCTGACCCTACTTTTGGATACTAAAAGGAAAAACTAATGGATGAATTTGAGGACATGATGGACTCTGAGCTTTCTCAAGCTTTGGATGATGTATCAGAAGACGCAACTTTTGATAAGGACTCAGGTTCTGTAGAAAGCTTTGTTCAGCACAAATTTAAAAAGGCTAAAGACTCTCGGCTGGTTGATGAGGAGCGCTGGATCAAGGCATACCGCAATTACCGTGGTATCTATGGTCCAGATGTACAGTTTACTAGCACAGAAAAGTCTAAGGTTTTTGTTAAGGTGACAAAGACAAAGGTTCTGGCTGCTTATGGCCAAATTATTGATGTCTTGTTTGGTGCCAACAGGTTCCCAATCACCATTGACCCAACAATTCTTCCAGAAGGTATTGCAGATAGCGTATCTCTTGAGACTAACCCTGAGCTAGCTACTGCAAATAGCGGTGGCAACACTCAGTTGCTTCCAGGTGAAACAGCGGTTGACCTAAAGCGGCGTCTTGGTGGTATGGCAAAGAAGCTTGAGCCAGTAGCTAATCGTTTGGTTGAGGGCCCAGCGCAATCTCCAACACAAGTGACATTCCATCCAGCACAAGTTGCAGCTAAAAAGATGGAGAAGAAAATCCACGACCAACTAGAGGAATCTAACGCTCGTAAACAATTGCGTACTGCAGCTTTTGAGTGTGCCTTGTTTGGTACTGGCGTTATGAAGGGTCCATTCGCAGTAGATAAAGAATATCCCAACTGGGATGAAGAAGGTACGTATGAGCCAGTAGTTAAAACTGTCCCAAAAACTTCTTCTGTTTCTATTTGGAACTTTTATCCAGACCCAGATGCTGCAAACATGGATGACTCTGAGTTTGTTATTGAGCGTCACAAGCTTTCCCGTAGCCAGATGAGAAGCTTGAAGCGTAGACCCTACTTCCGTTCAAATGCAATTGACACTGCTATTAGTTATGGTGAAAACTATAATAAAGAGTGGTGGGAACAAGTCATGGAAGATGGCGAGAACGGTGACCAAGCAGAGCGTTTTGAAGTCTTGGAGTTCTGGGGCTATGTTGATATGGAGCTCCTAGAAGATCACGATATTAAAATCCCAAAAGATATGAAAGATCTGGAGCAGGTTAGTGTAAATATCTGGGTTTGTAACGGTCAAGTTCTTCGCCTTGTGCTTAACCCCTTCACACCCTCTTACTTGCCATACTACGCAGTCCCTTATGAAGTGAATCCTTATAGCTTCTTTGGTATTGGTCTTGCAGAAAACATGGAAGACACTCAGACACTCATGAACGGGTTTATGCGTATGGCTGTTGATAACGCTGCTCTTTCAGGTAACTTGATTATTGAAGTTGATGAAACTAACCTAGTCCCCGGTCAAGACCTTAGCATGTATCCGGGTAAAGTATTTCGTCGTCAAGGTGGTGCCCCAGGTCAAGCTATCTTTGGTACAAAGTTCCCAAATGTTGCGAACGAAAACATGCAGCTATTTGATAAGGCACGAGTTCTTGCAGATGAATCTACAGGGTTTCCTTCCTTCGCACACGGTCAAACAGGTGTATCTGGTGTAGGTCGGACTGCCTCGGGTATCTCTATGCTTATGAGCGCTGCTAACGGTTCTATCCGTTCTGTGGTCAAGAACATTGATGACTATCTTCTTTCCCCACTTGGCAAAGCTTTCTTCCACTTCAATATGCAGTTTGACTTTGACTCTGAGATTGTAGGTGACTTAGAGGTTAAAGCTCAGGGTACAGAATCCTTGATGGCTAACGAAGTCCGTAGTCAACGTCTTATGCAATTCCTTGGTGTTGTACAAAACCCTGCACTTGCTCCATTTGCTCGTACAGATTATATCATCCGTGAGATTGCAAAGTCTATGGATCTTGACCCTGATAAGGTTGTCAACTCCATGTCAGATGCTGCGATTCAAGCGGAGATCTTGAAGAAATTTCAGCAACAAAATCCACCAGCTGAAGTTGTTCAAGGTACAGTAGCTGGTACACCAGGCCCACAGGGCCCTCCAGCAGGCGCACAGGCGCAAGACACCTCTGGGGCAGGTGGGGGTACCATAGGCACTGGTATGGCCCCTCAGCCAGGAGAACAGGGCTTCTCAGGTAACACTGGTGGAGAGGCTGCATGAACTTAAAGCCACTCGTAAATGATAAGGTCCTCTGGAAAGATTTTCTGGAGGAGCTTGATGGCAGGATTGCTGCAGCTCACAAAGCTCTTGAGCAAGTAACTGAGACCCCAGAGATATACAGGCTTCAAGGGGAGATTACAGCCCTTAAACGACTAAGAATGCTCAGGGAGAAAGTTAATACGACTAGGTTGGAGACACTCTGATGGAAGCTGACAAAACTTTAGACACTGCAGATGACCAAATGACCAGTATGCTAGGCGCTACTGAAGAAGAATGGTCAAACTACACGGATAAACTTGTAGCTGAGTCTGAGCCTTTGCCAGAAGTTAGCTTTAAAGATGTAGCAACTTTTGTTGCTGAGATGACCCCCATTGTGGGTGACGCTATGGCTGCTAAGGATATCTATGATGAGCTTAAAAAGGAAGAACCTAACTATTATTTAGTTGGCGCTCTTGGCGGCGCCTCTCTTGTAGGTCTTATACCTGGTCTCGGAGATGCTGCAGCCTCTGCGATTAAAAAAGGTGCTAAGGAGTTCTTTGATGTAGCTAATCGTGTAGGGGTTGATCCTAACGCTATGGGTTCTATGGGTGGTAACGTTAGACTACGCCCTAAGTCTGAAAGTAACCTTACGGTAACACGAGAGGGTGCACCTGTGTCTAACCTAGACAATTGGTCAGAGGATGCTTATTTTAAAGACCCAGAAACAGGTCAGCCACAAAGAATGTACCACGGTATGGGTGGAACATTAAGAGGGGAGCCTGTAGAGTTCACAGGCGAGAACTTAGAGCCTTCTTATAGTGGAACCCTTGGTCCTGGTACATATCTAACAAAAGACCCCTCCGTTGCTTCAGACTTTGCCACTGGTAAACGTGGTGGATACACAGATGAAAAGTTTGGTGGGCAAATGTTTCCAGTCTACACTAATGTAACAAAGGTAGTAGATGATACTGTTATTAACTCAAATAAAGAGTTACGTCAGGAAATTGCAGACCTAATAGAAGACAAAGCTAGCGAGACAGATGACCCTTATATTTATAATTTAGCGGATAAACTAAGGACTGATGAAAACATTAATCTTAGTAGCTTATTTACTAGGGTAGAGGGCGGCAAAATTAGGTCGAGTGGTGTGGGTGCTATGGTTAGTGATTTACTGGAGTCTAAGGGGTACGAAGGTATTAGCGTCACTACTGATAAAGGTTTTCACGAGGCTGTGATATTTCCGGGACACGGGGGTTTAGATTACCCACGTCAAAACATTAAGAGTTCCCTACAAGGACCAGACGGATCTTACTCACGAGAAACTAACAATATGAGCTTTGCTGAAGGTGGAGAAGTACAACCTATGGAAAAACAAATGAGCCTCTTTGAAGAGGGTGGACTTGCAGATGATGGTATGGAACGTGAGCCTGTAACAGGCAATGAAATTCCACCAGGTTCAATGGCATCTGAAGTACGTGACGATGTACCCGCACAACTTTCTGAGGGTGAATACGTAGTCCCTGCAGATGTTGTAAGATATTTCGGGGTAAAGTTTTTTGAGGACTTGCGTGGCGAGGCAAAGTCTGATATGATGACTATGGAACAAGAAGGCCGAATTGGTGGTGCACCAGTAGACGGTAATGGAGTTCCAATGGAATCCTCACAGGGTGCAGAAGCCCTTACACCAGAAGAAGAGGCAATGCTCAGAGAAGCAATGTCTACAAGTGAGCCACAACAAATGGCTGTGGGTGGTGTAGTCAGAGGTTATCTCGATGGTGGCCTAGCCACTCAAAGTGCTATTCCAACATCCCCTTACTCCACCCGTAGCCCATATAGCATGGGTAATTCCTATGGTGCTGGAGGTGGCTTTGAAGCCAGACAGTATGTAAACACTGAGACGGGTGAAACTAGAACCTTTCAATTCCTTAATGGTAAACCTATTAGCTTTATTCCACCTGGTTTTGTTCCGGCAACAGCTGGGGCGACAAAAAAGGTAGAAGATGCGGCTGAAGTAACTCAGACAGAGGGTACTGGTGTTTCAACAGGAAATTCCCCTGGCTCAAACATCCCAGCAATTACTGGCTCTTCATCAAGCAGAACTACTTCTGATGGCGGACTGAAGGAAATTGATCTTCTAGACCCACTAAAAGATATTGATGAACTTGTTAAAAATGCTGGTCGTATGGGTGGCACTGTTGGTGGTTTGTTAGGTCTTGCTGCAGGACCAGTTGGAAGTAAGATTGGTGCTAAAATTGGTGGTACGTTTGGTACAGCTGATGCGCTATCAGATGCTGCAACTAGAATTGGGATTGCAAACACTCTGGGTTATGATACGTCTGACGCACAAAAAAACCTGGATGATGCCATTAAAGATCTTGGGTTGGGTACTTCAAAAGTTACTAAGTCCGCTATTGAAAAACAAGTTGATAGCGCTATGGACTCCCTGTTTAAATACGAGACAGTAGATACTTCAGATTATAAATATACTAATCCTGCAGATGACCCTGAGAGTATCTTTAAGACTGAAGAAGCCTTTACTCAAGCTATGAGAGAGGTTGCCCCTCCAGCCATGACATATGTTCCAGAGACAGAGAAGTATGTAAGCACTGAGACAGGTAGTCAGACTGCAGAGCGTCTTGGTGGTACGAAAAAGGAAACAACACCAAGTGGTGTGAACGTATATACACCAAGTGCAACTACTACAAGACCTGTTGGAAGACCTAGCTCTCCTAGCTCTAGTTCTTCTAGCTCTAGTTCTTCTAGTTCTCCTAGTTCTTCTAGTTCCTCTAGTTCTTCTAGTGGTAATACTTGGACACAAAGTATTGCAAACGCCCTTACCCCTAATGATGGAAAAAAGTATGTTGGCGGTAAACTTGTTTCCACTTCTTCAAGCTCTAGTTCTTCTAGTTCTTCTAGCTCTTCTAGCTCTTCTAGTTCTTCTAGTTCTTCTGGTTCTTCTGGTGGTGGCTATTCTTGTTATGTTGCAACCGCCCTACATAACCAAGGTAAATGGTCAAAACTTAAAAAAGCTAAGCTGGTTAAGTGGTGCATGGATACAAAACCAGAAGGTAAGTTTCTTACAAAAGTTTGGAGAAATGGGTACACTAAATTTGGTAAGGATATCGTTGCACCGATAGCTCATAAACCAGTTATTAAATGGTTTGCAGATGGTTATTATGATTTTGTAGTCTCTAAGAAACGAAGTGTTAAAGCTTTTATTGGCGCAGCGTTTTTTAATATCCCATCCTATTTAATTGGTGGCTTTAAAGCTTTAACAAATACCCTTGTAGAACTTGAAAGGACTTAACTTGGAACAAGAAGTAAAAACTGTAGATACCTATGTTTCAGAGATTGCCGAGAGACTTGGCACCTTATCTGAAGAAGAGGCTAAATCACTTTCTGGACTTTATGGTAAGCCAGAACTTATAGTTATCGCAAAACTTTTAGGCCCAGAAGTGTCTGGTGTTCTTGGAGAAGCTATGAACATGCTTTCTTCCACCATGACCCCAACACAAAAACCTATGGGCCTTGGTGCCCGTAAGTAAGTCACGATAGTGGCAAAATAAACAATAGGCTACTCGCTTGTGCGACCCCATATAAAAAGGAAATACTATGCCTACTATGACTAAAGTTGAAAAACCTAATACGGTTGGTTTTGTTGATCGGGGGTATAATCGATCCCGAAAAACCCAACAACTTGAAGATGAAGAAGCAGAGATTGCACGTCTTGAGGCCATCTCCCGTGGTGAAGAACTCCCAGACCAAGTTGATGATGAGCCTGAAGAGGTAGAAATCTCAGAAGAGAAAACAGAACAAAAAGTTGTGGAAGACGATTCCTCGCTAAGCCCAGAGGAAAAATCCTTTAAGAAGCGTTACGGTGATCTTCGTCGTCACATGCAAGCTAAAGAAAAAGAATGGGAAGATGAGCTAGAATCTATCAAGGGTCAAAAAGCTAATAACAGTATTCTCCCACCTAAGTCAGATGAGGATATTGCACAGTGGTCTAAGAAGTATCCTGACGTTGCTTCAATCGTTGAGACTATCGCAAAGAAAAAAGCTCAGGAGATGTTTGCAACAGCAGACTCTCGTCTGAAAGAACTTGATAAGATCAGTGAAGATGCACGGCTTAAAAAGGCTGAGGATGCTATTCGAGACTCCCATGATGACTTTGATAAGCTACGTGACTCTGACGAGTTTCATAATTGGGCAGGAGAACAACCTCGATGGGTTCAAGATGCTTTGTATGAGAATTCTGATGACCCTGCATCTGTTGTTCGGGTTATTGATCTTTACAAATCTGATAAGGGTATGACTTCTAGTGCTAAGAAGTCTAATACACGTAATGCAGCTAGGATGGTTGGCACACGATCAAAGACCAGCCTAGATGCCTCACAGACAAAAGGTACATTTACAGAGAGCCAAGTGGCTAAAATGTCCCTTAAAGAATTTGAAGCTAATGAGGTTGCTATCTCTGAAGCGCAGCGTAATGGTAAATTTGTTTACGATTTATCAGGTGGTGCTAGATAAACTACTTGACTTACCGCTCGGACTCGGTATAACTAAAGCCAGATTAACCAAAGCCCCGTATGGGATACCTATGGTTAATCTGACTGAAACAAGCTTAAACACAAAAAGACTTACCTGATAAAGTAGAGGCCCTAAGATCTCAAAGTCGGCCGACTGAGAGATTGAAGCACCCTTGAAAACAATCAGCCTCTTAGCGCAATGTTTAGCTTTGTCCATCATAACGAAGCCAAATAATCACAGGAGGATTCAAACATGGCTTTTGCATCAGCAGCAGGATATACAAACCTGCCAAACGGCAATTTCTCACCCGTAATTTATTCCAAAAAAGTACAGCTTGCTTTCCGCAAGTCTACAGTAGCTGGTGACATCACCAACTCTGACTACTTTGGCGAGATTGCAAACCAAGGCGACACAGTAAAGATCATCAAAGAGCCTGAAATCTCTGTATCCGCATATGCTCGTGGTACACAGATTGCTGCTCAAGACCTTTCTGATGACGACTTCTCGCTCGTTGTTGACCGTGCTAACTACTTCGCATTCAAGATCGACGATATCGAAGAAGCTCACTCGCACGTCAACTTTATGGATATGGCAACTAACCGTGCTGCATACCGTTTGGCTGACCAGCATGACCAAGAAGTTCTTGGTTACTTGTCTGGCTACAAGCAGTCTGCTCTTCACGGCAATTCTGACACAGTAAACGATGTTGTCAACGGCACCAAAGCTGACACAACTGCAGGTTCTGACGAACTGCTTGCAGCTAACAAGCTTACAAAAGGTGACTTCGGTAACATCACAACTACAGATGCTGGTGATCACTCGATTCCAGTTGCTGCCCGTCTTCCAGGTGCTACTGCTCTCCCAACAGAGTATGTATCCCCAGTTATGTTGATCAACCGTATGGGCCGCTTGCTCGATCAACAGAACGTTGATAAGGGTGGTCGTTGGATTGTTATCGACCCAGTTCTCATGGAAGTCTTGGCTGACGAAGATAGCCGCTTCATGAACGCTGACTTCGGTGATTCCGGTGGTCTCCGCAACGGTCTGGTTATCAACAACTGGAACGGCTTCCGTGTTTACGTTTCCAACAACCTTCCTATTGTTGGTACTGGTGCAGCTACTACAGGTACTGCAAACCAAAACGATAACTACGGTGCTCTGGTTGCTGGTCATGACTCTGCAGTTGCTACTGCGGAACAGATCTCTAAGACAGAGACATACCGTGACCCAGACTCCTTCGCAGACATTGTACGTGGTATGCACCTGTACGGTCGTAAGATCCTGCGTCCAGAAGCTCTGGTAACAGCAAAGTACAACTTGGCTTAAGCCAGGTCTATGGGGTATCCTTTAAGTAGGGTACCCCTATTAAGATTTTAATGTGTATATACACAGCTCTTATTGTTGAGTCCTTAGAGGATTCCAAAAAGAAATACAGAAAGCCTCGGAGAGTTTAAGATGACTAATTTTGTGAGCCTCACAAATCTTCTATTAATCCGTATGAACGAGGTAACCCTTGATACTGCAGGTGATGGTTTTGACACTGTTAGAGGTGTTCAATCTCTTGCAAAGAACGCAATCAACAATAGTGTAAGACTTATTCTTCAAGATGGTCAAGAGTGGCCATTCTTAAAAAGCACTTACGTTCAAACACTTACACCAGGTACAAGAGAGTATAGCTTTCCTGCAGACTGGTCATCTTCTGATGTTGATACCTATTACCTTAAAAAGACTTCTAGCTTAGACAACCAGCCAAAAAAGCTGCGTACAGTTAGCTACGAAGAGTATACAGAATTACACAGGGCAACTGATGACAATGGACAAGAAGGTCCTACAGAGCTTATTTATCAGACCTATGGAAATAGCTTTGGTGTTAGCCCAACTCCAGATGAAGCATACGAAGTTGAGTATGTATATTGGTCCTTCCCAGAAGATTTAAACCTCTATAGTGATGAGTGTGTTGTGCCAACAAGGTTTAATCATACCATTGTTGATGGTGCTATGATGTTTATGATGCGATTTAGGTCAAATGATCAGAGTGCTGCCATGCATCAACAAAGCTTTGAAAATGGTCTTAAGTCTATGAGACGAGTTCTCCTTGATGATCCAACAAGTATTAGAAGTACGGTAATTGCAGGGAGAGGCTAGTGCCAGATAATATCAGATCTTTTCCAGCACCTTGTCAGGGTGGATTGGTAAATAACCTAGATTACCTAACACAAGGCTCTACACTTCCTGGCTCTGCAATCCGTATGATTAACTATGAACCCTCCCTAGAAGGTGGGTATCGTCGTATTAGCGGCTATGAAAACAGCTATGGTGAAGTTCCAGGTGAAGCCAGTACTGCAACTTTGGGTGTGGCTGTCTACAGTGAACTTAATGATGGGATCTTTGCTTGCAGAAAGCCAGCAACAGGGTTTAATTATTTTCATTATTGGGATAGCACAACAGAGTCTTGGGTTACCCCAAACACCTCTGGTTCACCAACTATGGTTGGTGTAAATAAAGTTCGTTTTACAAAAATTAACTGGGGTGTACCTAAGCTTATCTTAACAGATGGAGTAAACCCAGCTTCAACTTGGGATGGCACAACTTATTCCCAACTGACAGGTGGTACAGCTCCAACAGACCCAAAGTATTCAGAAGTCTTTTCAAGCCACGCTTTCTTTTCTGGGGACTCAACAAGTCCAAACAGTGTCTACTTTTCAGCACCCCTGAATGAATCAGACTTTACACCAGCAAATGGTGCCGGAGTAATTAACGTAGGTTTTGAGGTTAAAGCTATTAAAGCTTTTCGTGACCAACTTTATATCTTTGGCGTAAACAATATTAAAAGACTTGTTGGCTCAAGCATCGCAAACTTTGTAGTGTCTGATGTTACAAAAAACCTTGGTTGTATCTCTTCTGATGCGGTTGTTGAATTTAATGGGGACCTAGTCTTTCTGAGTCCAGATGGTATTAGACCTGTAAGTGCGACAGACAGAATTGGTGATATTGAGCTTGGTACACTAACAAAACCTGTACAAGCACTTTTTGAGGCCTACGCTAAAAACGAAGATCTTGATTCTATCACTATGTTGGTTTTGAATAGGAAATCTCAGTTTAGACTATTCTTTGCTAACGCAGAGGCACTAGGTCTAATCGGTTCTCTTCGTCGCTCAGGACAGTCTGGCCTTGGATTTGAGTTCTCTCAACTTGTTGGTGTTGAAGTTTCCTGTGGGGACTCCGGATATATCGGAACTCAAGAGTTTGTACTTCACGGTGATTCTAATGGACGTGTTCACAGACAAGAAACGGGATTTACCTTTGAGGGTAACCCAATCTTTTCTCTCTACCAAACACCATACCTCTATATGGATGACCCAATTTTAAGAAAAATCTACTATGACTTAAACACTTATATGAGATCTGAAGGTCAGGTTACTGTTAACGTTGGTATAGAGTTTGACTATGGTGATAGCACAACGCTTACACCAACTGGCTATAACTTTAATACAGAGGGTGCTGCATCTTTTTGGGGTTTGGCAACTTACGACACGACTGATATTTTTGATGGTAACCCGAGTCCTGTCAGAAAAACAAATATTCAAGGTTCTGGAGATTCTATCTCTCTTACCTATGTTACAACAGAAGTACAACCAAGCCACACAATACAATCTTTCGTAATTTCTTATACGCTTGCAGACAGGAGGTAACTAATTTATGACCGGATATTCACGTCAATCTGCTGCAGATATCGTACCAACCGCAGTTGTTAGATCAGCACCCGTAAACGCAGAACTCAATGCCCTAAGAGATGCATTTGCTTTTTCAAATGGGCATAAACATGATGGCTCTTCAACAGAAGGTGCCTATATACCCCTTATTGCAGATGTAGATGCAAATAACAAAGTGGTTGTAGATACAGCAACAAACACTGTTATATTTTATAATGAGGTATCTGGAACACCAGTAGCACAGTTTAAGATTCAAGATGGTGCAATTGTACCATCTGTAGATAATGATATTGATCTTGGCACTACCACACTAGAGTTTAAGAACCTTTATCTTGATGGTGTTGCAAAGATTGACACACTAACTGTTGATGAGAACGCTACTGTTGCGGGGACCCTTGGGGTTACTGGTCAACTTAATGGTTCCACTATTGTCGCCTCCGGGTTTACAGGACCTCTTACAGGTGCGGTAACAGGTAACGTGACAGGTAATCTTACAGGAAATGTAATTGGCAATATTACCTCTACAGGTACCTCTACTTTTTCTGCCATTGATGTTAACGGTGGTACTATTGATGGTGCTGTTATTGGTGCTGCTGCACGGGCTGCAGGTAACTTCACAACAGTAAACGCCAATGCAGGTATCACAGGTAACGTCACTGGTAACCTGTCTGGTAATGTAACAGGGGCAGTCACAGGTAACGTGACAGGCAACCTTACGGGTAACGTCACATCCTCTGGGGCTTCTACCTTTGCTAATGCTGATATTAACGGTGGTGCTATTGACGGCACTCCTATTGGTGTTGCTGCAGCATCCACAGTGCGTGGTACAACTGTAACAGCTACCACAGGCTTTGTAGGTAACGTAACAGGCAATGTCACAGGTAACACCA
>Ga0208134_1000546_pt1 | contig 24696 bp, 30 predicted proteins | sample VirMetDEL_Mar_31_FD_184515 | JGI IMG/M metagenome (GOLD analysis project Ga0208134, IMG submission 184515) | Aqueous microbial communities from the Delaware River and Bay under freshwater to marine salinity gradient to study organic matter... | ecosystem: Environmental > Aquatic > Marine >... | reverse complement strand
TCTAACATTACAGGTCACAATAGTTCAAGATATGGACGCCAATGACACTGCTCAAGTTCAAATCACACAGCAAGGCGGCACATCACAAAGTGATATTATTGGTGCAAGACATTACTCTAATTTTAGCGGCTACTTGCTTGGTTAATTGGGTGAAACAACCCTGTCATAGAGGAGACACAAAATGGCAAATCATACTAAATCAGTCGTACTGACTGACCTACAACAGCAAATCCTATCAAACGATTTATACAACGGCAGCGACAATGCAGGTCTTGATGATTGGATACAAGGGGCAATAGATGGAAAGATTGCTAATTGTTGGAAAAGATTTCAACAGGAGTGGGCAACAAAGCTGATGAATGACACTAGCTTCACCGACGCTATTCCATCAAATCAAGCTGACTTTGTTGCGCTTGTGATTGCGCGTGGTGATTATAAAAATCGTAAAGCAAGAGATGACGCATCAATTTAACAGCGTTGGAGGAATAGATGAGTAGAGCGCAAGAAATAGCAGACCTGTTAGCTGGTGTAACAATTACCACTGCCGACAACACCGCACAGCTTATTTTAAAATCTACAGATGCAGATGCGAGTACTGGTCCTTTATTACAATTACACAGAGATAGTTCCAGTCCAGCAGATGATGACGCTATGGGAACTATAGATTTTAGGGGTGAAAATAGTGCCTCTGAAGTTATAAACTACGTGCGTATTAACACTAGAAGTGCTGACGTTACGGATGGCACTGAAGATGCTAAATTTGATGTAAATACACTCGTAGCAGGTGCATCAGTAAATCGCTTTAGCATGACACCGACGGAAACAGTATTTAACGAAGACAGCGTAGACGTAGACTTTCGCGTTGAAGGCAACGGTGATGCAAACCTTTTATATGTTGATGCTGGTAATGACCGCATAGGAATTGGCACTGCGTCACCAGCGCATAATTTAGATGTTACACAGACTGGCTCTACGTCTGTTCGCGTCGGAGCAACAGGCTCATCTGGTGACAATGATGGCACTCTTATTATCAATAACGGTGGCTCCGGCGATGCAATGTTGCGATTTGACTACGAAGGTAACACTGACAGGGCGAGAATTGGAGTAAGTTCATCAGCTCAACAATTGGAGTTTTACAATGCTGGTGCCGAAGGAATGAGGCTTATTGCTGCTCCAAGCGACAAAGGCACATTATGTATTGGCAGGACAACGAATATTGGTGGCAGTAGGCTTGTAGTTGATGCAGACGGAGATAATGAAAATCCAATTTCAGTTGTACAACAACACGCTGGTTCTTCATCCGAATATCTACTTTTGTTCTATCGTGGTAATGACAGTGATGGTTATGCTTTGACAGGCCATATACAAAATACAAACAATGCCACAGCCTACAACACATCATCAGACTATCGCTTAAAAACCAATGTTTCATACGATTGGGACGCAACAAGTAGGCTGAAACAACTCAAGCCAGCTAGATTTGATTGGATTAGCGATGGTGATGATGCTGTAACTGTGGATGGATTTTTAGCTCATGAAGTTTCAAGCGTAATTCCCGAAGCGGTTAGTGGCACTAAAGACGCAATGACTGATGCGGTTCTTTATGTTGATGGCGATGAAATCCCTGACGGAAAAAATGTTGGCGATGTAAAAACTGAACCACAAATTAAACCGCAGGGGATAGACCAGTCCAAACTCGTCCCATTGCTTTGTAAAACCATACTTGAATTAGAAGCACGTATTACGGCAATTGAAGCTAGTTGATGAAGATGACAATGGAACCTGCACTGAAGGTACAGATGGAACTTGACGCCCACGAAAAAGAATGCGCTATGTTCCGCGAGTTGGTACACGGTAAACTAGATGGGCTGGATAAGCGCATGTGGCGTCTGGAAGCAATGATAATGGGTAGCACAGTAATGGTAGTGGCTATGGTCGTTACAGTATTTATGGGAATGAATTAACATGGCAGAAAACATAACCCAAAAAGATAAAGATGCTATTAAGGCTATGGAAGATCAGTCCATTGATTCTGAACTTCCAACTGGTGCTGAATACACTGCTACAGATCAAGAAGTAACAGATGATGAAGTGATAAGCACGGACGCTAAAACTATTAGCACTCCCACAAAAGTAGAAACTCCCACTGCTATAACTTCTACTGACCAAACTGATCCCACTACGTTTGATTCCGCTAGTTACACTTCTACTGACGCGGCAGATTCCGGCACAGCTACTGCGGCTACTGGCACTGTATCTGAAGGTGCAATTATGGACGCCGCGCAGGGTACTGTTTCTGAAGGTGCGCTTGCTACAGCAGCCACTCAAGAACTAGACGAAAAGGCAACCACACGTTACCAACTTGCAGAATTGTTTAAAGGCGTAGAAGAAGGTAGCCCACCCCCCGCGTGGGCAGCACCTGCTGTACGCAAAGTAACAGCTATAATGCAGCAGCGTGGTTTGGGATCATCGTCAATGGCAGCAGCCGCTACAATGCAAGCGATGATGGAGTCGGGCATACCCATTGCCGCACAGGACGCGCAGAAGTACGCTACGATTCAATTGCAAAACCTAAACAACCAACAGCAAGCCACACTACAAAACGCTGCTGCTGTATTGCAGATGGACATGGCAAACCTTAACAATCGCCAACAAGCTGCAGTCAACAACGCTAAAGCGTTTCTGTCTATGGACATGCAAAATGTAACTAACGAACAGCAGTCCAACACGATTACTTATCAAGGCAAACTACAGACTCTGCTATCTGACCAAGCTGCATCAAACGCAGCAAAACAGTTTAACGCAAAGTCTGAAAATGAAATCAACACGTTCTTTGCAGAAATGGGATCACAGATTGAATCGGCAAATATTAACCGCGACATAGCAGTAAAACAATTTAATTCAAATCAAAAGATAGCAATAGAACAGTACAACGCCCAGATGGAAACATCTACAGAGCAGTTTAACGCAAACATGCGCCTTGAAATAGATCAAAGTAACGCAGTGTGGCGTCGTACAGTAAACACACGTAACACTGCAGCGCAAAACGATGCTAACAGAGTGAACGCCCAGAACTTGTTGGGCATTCAACAAAATGCACTAAACAACTTGTGGCAACGTTATCGTGACAAAGCTGCGTGGGTAATGAAAATTTCTGAAAACGCTAAAGATCGCGCACACAACGCTGCCATGCAGTCTGCGGCAATAGCAGCAAACGCGGATGCGTATGATGAAAAATTTGATGATTACTTAGTGTTAGAAGTAATCGACAACATTTGGGGTGGATAATGAGTTGGCTTTCTAAACTTGTAGGTGGAAACACGCTTAAATTAGCAGCAGTAGCAGCGGCAGGTTACGCGGGTAGCCAGTACGTTTGGGGGGAAACGACTCCTGTATACGACACTTCTGGACCGGGTGGGTTTGGTCGTATAGGCGCAACATATACTGGGGGTAACTCTGTTACTGATTTTTTACGAGATGCAGATGTTACTCCTTTTTCAGAAACAGCCGTAGGTTCGTTCCTTAGTCCCGCCGTTGAATTTTTACGCCCAGCAGATTTGGGGGGAACAAGGGCATTAGCAAACGTTTTAGGGGCTGCACAACGAGGTGAACAGCAAAGACCTTTACCTTCAGTCTCTGAAAACAGACTCCCCGGTGCAATCCGCAGCGACACTAACTTTCAACTGTCTAGGGCTAACATGATTCCAATTGGAAGCGGTGGTCAAGTGGGTTCCGCTTTAGCTAACACTAACACACAGATGTACTTGGCAAAACAAGTCCGTATGATGGGTCTTCCTAGTAGACAAGGTCTACCTAATGTAACTCTTTCTTCTGCTGCTTCACTAAGTTCATCTACTGCGGGTAAACGTAGATCATATAAATCAATGACAGGGTAACGTATATATTATGATGGATAAAATTACAGCGTTAGGCGCACCACCGGGCAACTCCCTTACAGATGCTCCCGGCAAATGGGCGTGGGAACAACCCTCGCAGTTTGCTAATCCTGACGATGCCATAGATCACGCTATAGATATGATTAGTAACGGCACTGCCCGTGAGGACATGCTCAAGATGATGTTCGCAGGAATTACTGTAGAAGAACTGGTGGAGCAAATTTCTTTTAAAGGATTTATGTCTGGGGCGTTTACTCCTGACGTGGCGGAACTTATTAAACCAGCTTTGGGTGTATTCTTGGTTGATATGGCTGTTAACGAAGGATTTGAACCCCAGATGTTTGTAGACACTTCTGAAGTAAAAGGCCAGTTTACAGATGAAAACTTGTTTACCGTTATGAAAGAGCGTAACCCTGAGTTGTTTTCTGGTATGCTAGAAGAACTAAACAAGATGGAAAGACAACAACTAGACGAAGTAGTGGCGGAACAAGAACAAGCCCCCGCTATTGAAATGCAACAGGCTCCTTCGTTTTTAACAATGGGTGAGGAAAAGTAAACATGCTGCCACTACTGATATACGCTGCCTCCAAATCCTTTAAGTCAAAAAAGGATGCCCAGAATGCTAAAGAGGTTCGCAGACAACAGCTTGAGGATAAAGACCGTGAACGCACACAAAGGCTTTCTGATGCTGAAGTTGTACGTCAACAAAATATTAGCGATGCTAACACAGTGTTTAACTTTGGCACTTCTATTAATGAAGCAGGGGATGCTACAAGTCCTCTTAGAGCCTTTAATCCTGATACAGATGAGGCGGGTAGAAACTGGCAGGATACGCACAGAAAAATTGGAACTACGGGGCCAATAACACCAGTAGCATCCGCAGGAAAATTTGCTCCTATATATATGAACGCAGCCGGAAATGTAGTCAAAGAATTGCCTGAAGATGTAGAGGCCGCAAAAGAATTTAAACAGGTTGGAAATTATGATACCACTTCAAATAAAAACTTTTTTTATGACAAGGACATCTTAGACAGGGTGTTCCCAAAGGATGATGTTACCCCTGCTATTAGCAAAGATTCTGTTACCTTTAAAATCCCCGTAGGGGATGTTAGCTATGGCACCGAAGTAGAAGCAGCGCAAGCGTTAAATGACCCAAATATAAAAAAACTATTAGAAGAAGCAGGTTTAAATCCCAGTATAAGCAGGGTAATTACTACAACTTCTACAGACGAAAAGGGTGGTAAAAAAACATCTGTTAATATTACACCCTTAACTAGCGCACTCCGTGCTGCTAAAGAGGCAGATGTTCCCCCTGTACTTAAAATACCCCTCAAAGTAGGCCCCGGTATTAAAGTATTTGCTGACAACAAAACAACTAAACAAGATGAGTTAGATCAGTTAGCGATTCTACTAAGAGGTAGTGACATAAAAAGTACGGATAACTTTAGGAGCATGGTTCCGCTAAATCAGCAAGAGGCTGTTATACGTTCCATTGCTTCTTCCATAGCTGAATCAAATACAAATGTAAGTAAAGAAACTGGCGTAAGCACTGTTGTACTGCCTTTGCAGACTGATACACCGGATTTTTTACAGGCAAATTATCCGACATTGTTTGCTGTTATTCCCGATTTATCAAACGCTGTTAGACAATCGTTAAGTCTAATGAAAACAAAACAAATTGTTTCGCAAACAAATAAAAACGCCGAAAATGGATTTAACACTAGAAATGCAATAACACCCATAGCAGACGAAGAAAAAGTTGCGCTTAATACTACCGCAGACAAAGCAAGTGTTGTTACTCCTGAAAAACCAATACACACAAAGCCTCTTAACGCATTTGCAGCCGCGCTGGAATCTACGCAAGGTGTTGATCCAAACAAAACAAACAGTTTTATACAAAACAAAGTTTACGTGTATACCCCCGACTTATCGGATGTAGCAGAAAATCAACCTAAAGCAGATTTTATTAAATACCTTATGGATAATAAGGTAGCGAATACTGATCGAACGTTTTTTAGTGTGTTACAAAGTGCGTTTGAAACAACGACTACCACCTACGATCAAGCCCAAGCAAAAGTAGCTGGTGATTTTGTTGCTATGTACGAGCGAGATGGTGCATCATCGGCTGAAAACTTTGACTCTAAAGTAGACCTTATAATGATGATGACCCCTACCATATCGGGAAATAATGCTGCTTCTCTTATGTACGCTGGTACAATGCTAAAAAACCAATCATCTTTTGTTTCTTTTCAAGAACAAAAAAGAGCAGAAGCAGTAGCATTTACAAGTGCCGACCAAAATTTGACAGGATTTATTGCTACTTACCGCAACAGTAGCGGTGAATTGTTAGCTGCCAGTAGAGTTGGTGAACTTTACCAACTAAAAGATGGTGCTTTGTTTATGATTGACGAATACGTATCGCCAATGTTTAAAAACTTATTGCCGGGTGCCAAAAAAGTTGTTGATAGAACTGACTTAGGAAACAAGTTGACTTCATCCGTATTCGGGGACAATAGGACATTTACTAGCTTTTCTGACTTGTCTTTAGATGAACAAAGGATAGAAGCTAAACGACGAGGTGTACCCCTTGAACAATTTACAGCCAAAGAAAAAGAAGCTAGAGCAGAACTTGAGGCAATGTTTCAAAAGGAAATTACAGCAAAAGCAGAAGGTGACGAAGAAACATTAAAGTACGCTATGCGTGGTTACTATAGATTTATGACTGCGTACTCTTTAGCAAGTGCTACACAAGGTGGAACAGGTGGTCGTACTATTTCTGACCAAGACGTTCTTAACTTCTTAAAAGCGTTTAACAACAACAAGTTTATTGCAAATCCTGCAATTGAAGAAGCTGTTCTTATAAACATACAAAAACAAGTTCGACAACAGATTATGATTGCTGAAAATATAGCAGGGGGTGGTCACGTAGCCACTTCAACTTTAAAACTACTATCGTTGCCCGGTGCAAACGCACAACTTAGTATGGTTGAAGCTGCGGAAGCGGCGGGTGTTGATATGGGATCAGGTCTTTCATTAGATGATGACGAGGGTAAATCCCCATCAGTAGATGCCCCATACAGTGTTGATGACTTTAATGCCATAGTAGCCAACAGAACTAACTTGGGATTTGCAAAGCCATTTGATTTGGGTCTGGGTACAGGTAATCCTAATGAACCAACAATAACTACCGTAGAACAACTTATTCAATCTGGGCAAACTACAAAAGAAGACGTAAACAATATCTTAGGAAGAAAGTAGACCTTTATGGCTGAAAACCTACAGACAATCATGCAAAATCGTATGGATGAAAAGCGGGCTGCTGACCTTGAAGCACAAGCTAACAGGGAAAACCAAATCAGTAAATTGGACACAGACCAAGCTGCTGCGCGTGATCGCACAGTAGGCGAGGGAGTCTACCCTTCTACGACTGTACCTGCTGAACCTGTAGATAAGTTTCCCGCTTTAGAACCTAGTGGTGGAAAGGGGGTATTTAAATCTCCAGCCCCTGAATTGATTGAGGAGTACGGGGAGGAACTTGCTCCTGTTCCTATTGTTGATTTTGCAATTAAAAAGAATGTAAAAGCAAAAGTAAAAGACCCGTCACTAATTAAGACTAATGTATTTATACAAGATGTAGACAATCTGATTGGTTCGTCTGGGGAAACCATACCCTTTAGTCTAGACACTGCAGAAGCAAAGGCCGCTTTTGCAAATTCACAAGGCGTGTATAACTCAAAGGGACAATACCTTCCCTTTAGCCAGTTGCCAGATAATTATATGTCGCGCATTAACGCGGCTAACAACTTTGGTGCTGTTAGTATTGTTTCAGAGGGTGGCACTCAAGTTGATTTTGATTGGGACGGGTACCTACTTAAAGAAACAACAGTACCTGATTTTGAATTAACAATAGCAAAACAAGAAGATAGCACAGACGAGTTTGCCAAGCAACTGCGAGTGTTCTCCACTTCAGATATAACTAGGTCAAGAGTAAAATGGTCAGACCTGACTACTGAAGAAAAAGAAACTTGGGTGAACAAGAACAGTTTGATTTCTTTATCTATGCTGGACCAAGAACAAGCATTTCCTGTGTACGCACAAATACTTAAAAAGCGTCTTAATTCAGTGGGAGTTACTGATCCTCGCACAATTCTTGGAGTTGTAAAACACGCACAAAATTCTATATCAATGGGTGACTTTGAAAAGATTCAAAAATCCGCCGTTGAAGGCAACGTTAGATTCCCCATTCAAATGTTGTTGTGGGGTGCAGGAGAAGTCACAGACTCAGTTCTATCAGTTTTTAACTTGGCAATGGCTGAGTCTTCTGACGAATCAGGATATTGGGATATTAGAAGTAGTGTGCGTCGTCAATCAATTCTTTCTGATGCTTGGCCTGAAGCTACGGACATGTTTATAGCAACAATGGCACAAAAAGGATTTGAAATATCCCTTCCAGCAGCAGAAGAGTACATGAACACGTTCACAGGAGCAGGACCTCGCATTTTAAACATAGCATCCCAAGTGTTGCCTTTTTCTAGGGCTTTGGTTATCAAAGCCGGACTTACTAACAAAAAAGAATTACAACTATTTGATGCGTTTTTTGCTAAAGAATTAAGCGAAGGTACCTCTAGGTCAGTAGAAGAAAGCTTAAAAAAGTTTGTTAGTCTTCGTCCCCAAATACGCTTTAACAAAAAGACTGGTTTGATTGAGGAAACAGACGATCAGATAGACCCGTCAATATTCCAAAGAATAAGATTCGGACCTTTACGCACCCAAGTAAAACTTAACAGAGCCATGCAAAGCAGGGATGCGTCTAATCCTGTGTTACAGAGGGCAGAAGTCATAGCCCAGAAAAAGTACATGGATCGTTTAAAAAATAGACAAAAAGGTGCAGAAACACGCATAGCAAACGGGACTGGTACAATAAAAGATAGACAACTTCTTAAAGCAATTAAGAAAGACCTATCAGAAGCAACTACAGAGTTACAAGCTATAGAAGTACGATCTGCTACGCCCCTGTGGATTAGGGATGTAAAAAGAACAGACAGTGCTATTGTATTGGGTATGGGTCTTACAGGACACATGTTCCAGATGACAGACAGTCAAGATGGTTCAGTAATGAATAGCACCTACATGGGTGAACTTATAGGATTGGGGGGAGGCATAATGTTTGATGTCCTTCGTACTGTATCTAATCCCGCCTATTTTAGAGTGATGGGTTCTGACGTGGGTAAGCTTTTGTTTAAGTCTGTTCCGGGTGCAGGGGGCAAAGATAGGTACAGAAAGTTTTTAGCAAAACACATAAGTAAATATTCTCCAGAAATGCAAGCAACTATGCAAGCACGAGGTGACTACGTATCAAATGCGTTTGAACCCCTGATTAAAGCAGGTTTGGATGAAGGCACTATATCCATGAGCGTTGCGAATCTTAGTAACTTAGTAGGTCTGCAAGGTTTAGAAGATATAACACGGGCAACCATGAGTGTTGGTGCTATGGCAACGGATCAAAAATCCCTTGAAGTGCTACAAACAGTAGTGATGGCAAAAACCCGCACAATAGAAGCACTACGTGGTGTGCTATTTAATTTGCAAGCACCTGACCCTAGCGCACCTAAAGTAGCGCAGTACGATGAGTTCTACGGCATGATTGCAGAAGCTGTAACAGGTGGGCAAGCTAGTGTAGATGAACTTACAGAGTTGATTGGCATAATTAACACCGATGGTGTGACATCTCAATTAGATAAATTACGTCAAAATCTTTCCTTTGTAGAGGCACAAAGTTTGGGAGGAAGAAGTAAACAGACTGTGGACATAGCCGTAAGAAACTTACAAGATCAAAATCTACTTACTTCAAGTGGTCTTCCTAAAGCAGAATTTGAAATGCTTGCAAACAAAGTCGTTGACGAAGTTGCAAAAGTAGTAAACAAAGTTTCTAAAAATGTTATTAAAGAACTAGGCAATCTAGATTCAGCTAAAATAAAAATAAAAGACTTCAGCGATACCCAATATCCGGGTGGTATTTTAGCACAGGGTGCTTCTCAGCCTGTCCTTATATCTTCTATAGAATCAACAGGAGAACTACTGGCTACGATTTTAGAAGCGTCACATGGAAGCCAAAAGGCAATAGCCCAACAAGCATACTACAGACTAGGTACACCATCAAAGCCCGCTAAATTTTTCTTGGAAGATGGAAGCCCTGTAACATCTGGTATGGCTACTGTAAACATAGGTGATGCGTTTGATGCGTTGTTTACTGTGCAAGAAGCAGGTGTAATAAAGTCACGCCAACTAGCAAAATCAGGCATGTCAAAAGGACAAAGATCAGCTAATGAAGCTATCTTTGAAGAGTTAGCAGAACCATTCTTTTTGGCTTTAGCCGACGAAGGTGATTCTGTAGAAGATGTAGTTAAAGGGCTGGTTAAATCTTTTAAAAATAGCGGTAAATTATTTAACAAAGAAGAAAGCCAAACTGTTCAAGTTATACGATACCTTAGAGAAGCAGCTAACTCTTCTGATACTCCTGAAGCAACTATGTTAAACAGTATGTTAAACGTGTCTTTAAATCAAATGCGTGAGTTTGACAGGGCAGTAACTGAATTGTCTTACAAAATTGATGGAGAAGATGCTAAAACTTTAAAAACTGTAAGCGCAATATTATCAAGTAAAATGGGACAGTTTTCTATAGAGACTGCAGATGGTAGTGTTCTTCCCGCACAAACCCTTTTCATAAAAGATACAGACGGAATGTTAGAGTCTGTACCTGATGTCTTAAATAAAGCAAATCAAGGATGGGGAGAATACAAAAATAAGTGGCATGACAAGGGTAGCGTAATACCAAAGTGGATGAGTTGGGGTAAAAGAGACACCAGTTCAGAAGTTGCAACTAACGTGCCGCTTAACATAACGTACAGAAATGGTGATCCAAAGACGTGGTTAAACATACGCTCCTTAGTAAATATGGATTCACAAACAGAAGGTAAAGCTTTTTACAACAATCTAGCTAGAGTTTTGGGTACAAAGGTACAAGGAAGTGACCCTGATCCTTCTGTTGTAACGTATGCCTTTATAGAAGGTGAGACTACCACCGAAGCGTTTAGATCAATACTTTCTGCCGCTGTTTCAGAACATATTGTGGGGCAAAAGAGCAGTCTAATTCCCGGACAAGCGTTTAAAGAACTAGACAACTTGTCTAGAATATTTACCATGAAGTCAGCAGATGGAACGGACGTTCCCATGATTTCTGTAGGCAAGGTTTTAGATGACGTTCAAGCGTTCAATGCAAAGTCCATAGGACAAGCCACGTACGACGACGTAGTAAAAACAGCGGAAAAAGATTTGGAAGTTGCCATTGGTGGTGCAATAAAACCTGCTGTACAAAGGTTAGAAAGTAAAAAACTGGCTGTTAAGTTTTTAGAATCTTACACTGGAAAGAAACTATCCAACGAAGCTATAGCGGGTACCATTACAGACAGTGGTTCTTTAGTTGTTCAGGAGTTACGACAGGAATTAAAGAACAACACAAAACTAACCGATGACCAAATAAGTGGTGTTCTTGCTAACGTATATCTAGATTCCATGATGAGCAAGGTGTTCCCTAATGGAAGAAAGATGAACATAACTGACGTAGATACATTGTCGCAGGAATTTGCAGTTAATTTAGATGTTTTGAATGAAATGTTGGGATTAAACAACACTACAAAACAAGGCATTGTAAAGGAACTTATAGGCGATGAAAGATTTACAGTCTGGGAATCTGCAGCTAAAGTAATTACAGAACTTGATGCTTCTACGGTGGCAAAAACTGCTATTCAAGGTGTGCCACGAGCGTTGAGCGTAGAGTCTTATGTAAGTAGAATATACGCTTGGCAAAGAAACGCAATTGGATTACGTTGGCTGGCATCAGAATCCATGATTCAACAGTCACGAATTAGAAGATACAACATGCTAAAGGGTGCTATGCTTGATCCTGAGTTTGGTACTTTATTTTTGGAGATGATAAGAACAGGAAAACCTTTTAGTCCAGAAAAGGAAACTTTGTTTTTACGTGCATTTACAAATTCTTTAGCTGCTTCCAGTTCTGACGCGGCTCTTTTACTAGAAGAAAGAAAATTAAAAGACGAAATTGGTAGAGATATAGTAGTAAATCCCGGCGGGGTATCAAACGTAGAATTAAGTAAAGGAGTAGGTTCCTTTGTTAAAAGCCTAATTCCAAAAAGGAAACGAGACATAAATACTGTTAAAACCCCGTTTAAATAAATATAATTGGAGAAATCAAATGAAGACATATACTAACGGACAACGCAAAGGCATGATGTACGGCGGTGCTGCAAAGCGCAAGCCAATGATGTACGGCGGCATGGCAACAAAAAAACCCCGCAAGAAAGCACAAGCGGGGGGCATGATGACATCCACACAGGGTCAACAGAACATGATGCAGAATCAGATGATGCAGAAGCCGATGATGAAGATGGCAGACGGTGGTAGCCTAAAGATGGTAAAGAACAAAGCCGGAAAAATGGTTCCGTTCTACGCCGCTGATGGCAAGGGCAAAAGTTAGACGTACCTAGTTGACTTCTCCAACGCTTCGTTAGACCACGATTGCAGATAACGTAACAGGGATGCTATTGAGTGCGAACCATCGTACTCCGGCATCCCCTTGTTCATCACTGCTTCAAACTCTTCGGGCTTGACTGATTCAGACAGCAACTCGACCTTTCCGTTGGGCAAAAGGTTTGCTTCAAATTTAAATAGAGATGCTTTTTTTGACATCAGATAACTCGCTTATTTGTAGGTTGTAGCAATCAGCTTTGAATGTAAAGCCGTTGGCAGGGTCTACGTCACCGCGTCTATGTTTAGTTGCCTTTGTGTAAAAGTCTTGTTTTGGAATAGAACCTAGTATCCACGCTCGTGATGAATCGGTCAAGATTCGTACAAACACATAACTGTCACAATCTTGTTTGGTCCCGTGTGCAGCCACCGAACAGTCATAGTGTGGAAAGGGGCGGGTGTTGCAGCGTTTGGTCTTTACGTCTATACGCTCCCCGTCCCTAACTAAATCGTAGTCGTAGGTGTTAGATTCGTCTGCACCTATAGCGTCGGCTACAATGATCTCGCCTATAGCACCCACCACATGACTAAGGCTACCCGTAATGCTGCCCTGTAGATTACCTACAGTGGCAGTTTTTTTACGTGCGCGTTGTATCAGTTCAGGTGTTATCTTGACTTCAATCATCAGTCTGTTCCTGCAAAGAATTTGCAAGCGACTGTCCAAAGTATTCCCGTGCCGCCCGCATCTCATCCAACTCAAAGTTTAGTTTGCGAATACGAGTGTCTAAGTCTTCGATGTGTAGCACATAGTACTTCTGTACTGAATCAAAGTCTTCCACTTTGTGTTCTTTGTCATTTATATTTATAGTGTCACTTTTCATTATTTTGCTTCTCCTCGTGTTTCTGTTTAACTCGTTGCCACTCGTCCCACTGTTCTGACTTGCGGGGTGGATTGTAGATAAGATAATCCTTTCCCCGCTTCCAAACAAGTGGTTTCTTTTCTTTAGGCGGCATTGAGGTCAACCACTTCACACACACCTGCAGTACACGCCAGTTCCCGCGAACCTGTGGTGTTGTCCTCTTTTTCAAAGTCAGTAAGGCGTGACCAGTCAATGTTAACGTACGTCATCCTTTCCTTCCACTCTAGGTAGTCATCAGGCTCTATGTCTTGGTATGGTGCCTGTTGGTACGTGTGGTCACTGAATGGCAAAAAGGACACACCGGATGCCACATCAAAGTTTTCGTACACCCACGCACCCACTTCCATCCACTCTTCTTCTTTTACAGACACAGTGATGGATGGCTTGTGTTCACACCAGTGCAGGGCATAGGTCTTCCACAACTCTAGCTGTTCTATGGCTGTCATTTCAGTGCGTGTGACTGCACCCTTTGGTGATTCCATTGGGAAGCTAAACACGGTTGTTGAGTCAGGCTTCATCACGTCACGCTCTGCTGGCACACCCGAATCAATAAGGAACTGTGTCAACGGGTCTTTGTTATCCCCACGTACTGTACGTATGTAGTGTGGATTGTGACGAGCGTGGATACCACTGGCGGCATCGACAAGTTGAGACACAGTACCACTAGGCTTCACACAGGTGATAGCCGCAGACTGTGGTACGCCCAGCACTTCTGCGTATTTCTTGTTTACCTTGACAGCTTCGTTCTTCATATCCTCTAGCCATCTTTTGCTGTCCACATTCTTTGACAACACGGCATGATCCATGATGCCTGTCAGTGACACACCCAGCAGACGCTCTTCTTCTGTGTTCTTTTTCCAGATGTTACGCAGGTACTTGAAGTTGGTCAGCGTAGACTGGAACGTGCCTAGTATAGTAGACAGACGCACCTTACGTTTAAGTGAGTCTAAGCTGTCTGATTCACGCACTACCACCTCTGACAAATTACAAAATTGGTATGGGCGTAGCACTATCTCCGAACACGGGTTAGTTCCCCACATGTGACCTTGCTCACGGCGTTCGTTGCGACCTACCTGTATGTCAGCAGCTTGACGATTAAATATACCACGCTCACCTGACTTAGATTCGTACAGGGACACCCACTCACGCATAAACGTACCCATCTCTGGTTTACCTTTGTAGGCTACAGAGTTGTTAGCCAACGCACGTTGCGGTTCGTTCTCCCACCACATACCTGACTTAGCGTGTGCCATCTGGTCATCGTTCAAGTTAGACAGGCTAATCAGTGCGCTACGACGTACGCCGCCCACGACTACAATCTCGCCTACCTTACACATCAAGTCGTGGCATTCTATAGGAAACAGCTTGCGTCCCCGTGCCTTTTTAAATGTTTCAATAGTGAAGTTAAACAGTTCGACCAGCGGTTGCGGCCCTGATGCACGTCCACCCATTATCTTGAGGCGTTCACCAGCAGGACGTACAACAGACACATCTATCTGTGGTACCTGCCCAGCATACAACAACGCAATCAACTCACGGTAAGCCTTTGCCCATCCGGGCTTGCTGTCACCGACTTTGATGACAGTGTCTGAATCGTGGAAGTTGTCTGAAATGGTGGGTAACTTATCTACGTTCTCACGCTCAACAGAGAAGCCCACACCTGTACCACACATAAGAATGTACATGCACTCATCGAACGAACGGGGGCTGTCAACAGGGATGTACGAACAGTTGTAGCCACACACGTTGTCACGGTCTAGGGCATCACCCGAAGTCATCATAGCCCGCATAGATGGCATGACCTCTAGTCCCAGCACCGCGTTCTCTAGTTCGTTACGCAACGTGCTAGGAAGGGTGTAGGCGTGGTTGTTCTTTAGATGCTCCTGCATGTAGTCAAAGTATCTTGCTACTGTCTCGCCCCAGTTCTCGCGGCGTTGTTGGTCTTCTTTCCAACGGGCGTAACGTGACTTGTGGATAAACTCTTGGTATGGTGTTGGTAGTGAATTATTCATTTGTATCTCTCTCTTCTATCAATCTGTTTAGGTACCACTGGGCTTTTTTAAGGTCTTCGTTTCCGTTTTTGTATCGGTATCGCCAGAGGTACTTGATAATGTTTCCTTGCAGGTAGTATTGGAACCCATCGCCTGTCGCCGCCGCGATTGCTTCAATGCACTCAATACCTGCTTTATTGTAGTGTGGCGGGTTGTTGACATTGTCTGCTTTCTCTTTCATGTACTGCTCGTGCCTCATCTGTTGTCACCATCTCCGCGTATCTTACCACTTGTCATACGCTCTTTCAACTTCCAAATGTTCATGTCTGCAATCTGTTGAAGGTCATATCCTAAGTCGTCAGCCAATACAGCACAGTACCACAACACGTCACCTATCTCTTTGGCAATTTCAGTGCGGTACTCTGGTGTGTCTTTGTCGTCACGTATAATCTTCTTTACTTTGTCTGCCACCTCACCTGCTTCACCAGCAAGCCCAAGCGCAGGGTAAGTTATCTTTGCGTTGGCTGGGTAGATAGCTGTCTTACGAGCCTGTACTTGATAGTCGTTCATCGTTGTCATTGCTTGGCTCCAAAGTCTACCTTAACTACGTTGTTACCTTCGTGCTTCTTTACCACTTCTTCGTTTTCTTCGTCAGCCAGCATGTCTTCTTTTATTTCATTAAAGGCTAGACGGGCTAGACCTGCATCCACCACACGTTCAAAGTCAGACTCTATCAACTCCATGACTCCGTTAGTAACTACAGTACCTGCTTCGTAAAAGTCTTGATCGTCATCTAGTGTGGTGTCGTACGATGCTATGGCAAAGCTATCTTCATCTACTTTACGTAGTATGACGTACCACCTGTTAGGTAGTAGGCTGGCTTTTTCGTATTCACTTTCGTCTATTGTCATTTTTGATCCACTCCTCTGGGATGCTACCTTCTGCCCATTCAAATCCGTAGCGTGTAGCCCAAGCACCGTACGTAGTTTTGCTACCCTTGTAAATCTTATTCTTTGCATTTTGGAAAACAATACGTATGTCTAAGTCAGGATACTGTTCTTTTACCAGTTGCATCTTGACGCGGTCTGACTTGTCAAAGAACCCCTTTGCTTCTATCAGTATGTCTTGTTCTATTAAATGAAAGTCGGGAGTGTATGTGCGAGGCTTGGGTATGTACGTCAGCTTTATGTTTTCATACTCGTAGGGTATTGCACTGTTACCCAACGCCCTAGCGATGCCCAGTTCAAAGTTAGATCGAAACCCCGCTTTGTTTGCGGAACTTCTTTTCATAGTTCCATCCCTATTGATCCCATTCTTTTTAGTACGTACTCTCCCACTTTGGGGGAAAGTTTTTTTACTGTATAAAGTTCGCTTGTCAGGCGATTCAATGGGACGCATACATTGACTCCTGCATGTGACAGTCTGCCTATTGTTTGAAATTCTAGTTCCAGCGTAGTGATGTCACGCTTCTCTGTGTTGGATGACAGGTCACCACCCATCGTAAAGTTCTCACGCAAAGTCAAAGGAAGACCACGCTCGTTCTGTCGCAGTTGTATTGCATTACGCTCTCCACCTTCACCCCTGTGGGATTCAATGTAGATGTGATGCAAGTCTTTGTTCATAGTGATTAGGTCAATTTCGTAGTCTTCTACAAATATATAAGGCACATCATAGTTCCTTTTGCTTTAGCTTTGTATACCATACCATAGGTGGATTCTTTGCTTGTGATGTTACCTTTGGATGTAGAGTAGCGTCAGGCCAACAGTGGTTTCTATATCCACACAAGTTGCACTCTTTTGATAGTACTTTGTTTTCAGTTCGCAACGTTTCCCCTTTGCGTCTGTATGTTTCATACTCATCAGGAAACGGCTTAAAAGGTTTGACACTAGGGTTAGTCAAAAACTTGACACGATCTACGGCATCAGCTAGGTAAGCTTCCCTGTCGTCGTCTTGCCACTCTGGTGCTTCAACTACAGCTACCTCGCCGCTTGACTTGTTGACAACTATCCACCCACCAAACGGCATACCCGTTGCGGCAGAGTACAGATAGCCCTGCATAACATAGCCAAAGGGATCGTCATCCTTTATGGAATCGTACCCACCAAAACCAGTGAATTTATTTTTGTATGCCCAGTCACTTGCTGACTTTACATCCCACACTTTCTCCACACCAAGTTCGTCACGTATGATTACATCCAGTGTACCTTTGATTGTTTGTCCACCCAACTCTAGTTCTACTTGTCGTTGGGAGTCAACTATATCTACACCTGCTTCACGCATGACCAACATCAGCAACGACTCTACCATGTCACCAAACATAAATCTAAACAGTGTGTTGTACTGCATAGACTCTTTTATCCCTTGTTTATCAAGGACTTGCTGACAAAGAGGCCGACCCAATCCAGACATGCGTATGCGATATTCGCCACGCCTTTCTGTTAGTTGTCGCTTTGCGGAGTGGTTACAGTCATCTGTAAATTCTGATAACGAAGCGGGGGAAACGCTTGTCTCCCCCCGCAACGCTCTGGACATGTAGTCCTGTATGTTAAGCAGCGTCAGCATCAGCAAAGTCCGCCGCAAGGTCTAGATCACCATCGTCTGAAATAAGTTTCAGTGCTTCACGGTTACTCTTCATAACGTTTTCGTTATGACCTTTGATGGTTTCGGCAAACGTTCCCATCAGTTCACGATCCTCTGAAGTAAGCTGGACTGTGCTATCAAACGTAGGCATAGGTGTCCAGTAGGTCACACTGCCCTTCTTTTGTTTGTTAGTCCGCAACAGAATATTAGTATGTGGCATCAGCTTGTTTTGCTTAGTCAAGCTTTGGATGAAGTCAGAGATAGGCTTGAACCCTGACCGCTTGAAGTAAGCGACCACTGGCTCATCAACAATCTCTACAGGAGTACCATCACCTTCAACAAACGATCCGCTAATGCGTCCGTAGATGACTTGGTTACACACTACCGCACGGGAGTTCAGATAACGAATGTCATCTTTATCCATTGCATCTTCTTCGTCACGAGTCAAACGACCACACTTGTTGCCGCCTTGCGTGTCAGGGAACATACCGCCAAAGGAATTCTTTTGGACTGACTTACAAGAGAAGCCACCCTTACCTTCGTTAGCTTCTTGATCCCACATGCTGTACTCATACATCCGAAGTAACGCACGTAGCTTGACTTCCTTTGCGTAAACAAAGCGTCCATCTACATACATCTTCCAGTCACCACGAGTCAGGTTGTTACCATCGTCGGTTTCCTGATCGTAGTTGATATTCAAACGAGGAAGACCCACACGTTCGTTGGTGACACCACCTTGACCCGTTAGCTTCATCATTTCTTCTATGTTATCGCCTGATAAAGCGGCAACCATATTGTCTAGTTCGTTATTCATTTCCATGATTTCTGTCCCTGCCATGATCCTATGATCTCCTTTTCGTAGTAGGGTTGTAGATAGATATTACTAACTTACAACATGTAAGTCAAGCCAATTATCGCCTATTTTTATTTCAATTTCGACAGGCATGTCGTAGGTGACGCCATATCGACGTTGTGTCTCTTCAGGCAAAGAGAGCATAGCTTCCCGCATCAACTTGATGCAGATGTCTTTTTCATCTGGGTGCATATCCAGTACGATTGAATCGTGTACTGTGTTGCAGATTACAGATTTTAATTTATTTTCTTGAAACAGTTTGTCTAGTCTGACCAGTGCGGCGGGCAACAGATCAGCCGTTGCAAATCCCTGCACAGGATAGTTACAGATATTTGTGCGGTGTGTAGCCGTACCGTACTTTGTCCACCGTGCATCAGGGAAAGCGTACTGTCTTCCAGACGGTAGGGTGATTACGCGCTTTTCTACGGCCTCTCGTTGCAGGTCATCGTGCCAGAGGGTAACCCCACCATACTTCTCTTTGAACGCCTTGTAGTAGCGTTGTTGCGCCTCTGTGCCGCTAGTGCCACCATACAAGGGCTTAAAGGTGTGTGCCTTTGCTTCTTGTCTAGAACAACCAATCACGCTGGCAGTGTAGCTATGCACATCTGTGCCAGCTTCCACGTCGGAGTAAGCTTGTTGGTCTTTACCCAAGAAGCCAGCTACTCTGAATTCCAGTTGCGAATAGTCACCTTCAACAATCTTACCTTTGTCGAAACGGCTTTCCACAACCTTCCGTATTTCAAATGTGTTACCTCGTGGCATATTTTGAAAGTTAGGATTGCGGCTCGAAAGGCGACCCGTCGCCGTAACACACTGCATAAATTCTGGATGTATGAAACCGTAGTCATCGACATTGTTTTTCATTCCTTCTACAAATGTACCCAAGTACATACGCAAAGCATTGTATCGTACGTACGCACTGGCAAACTCACGGGCATCACCCGACAGTTCTAGTTCACGATCAGCCAGTGTATCTTTGTCTGTTTTAAATCCAGCAGATGCCACGTCCCTTACGTTGCGTGGTACAATCTTGAACCCTGCCACCTGTGACGTGGGCATGTACAACACACCCTTGCCGCCACATGTTTTACATATACGCAGTGCTTTGCTGGGTGTACCGTCCTTACGTGCGGGACGAACACGCCCACTACCTAAACAACTTGTACACTGACTACCCACTGTTTTGTACACCACGTCTGTATTAGATCGTACACTGATGCGAAAGTCTTTTGCTGACATGCGGGTGCGTTGCTTTGGCTTCATGGTTGCACCCCGTTGCTCCATGCCCAAGTTAAAGATAGATGACCACGACTTTTTGTCACGCACCTTACGTGAGTACAACAGCATTGACCTGTCGTCAGGGCTAGTCAAGCTAATAGGTGTGTCACCCATTGCACTCCGCGCCATGTCATTCAAGCGTAACTCTAATGCGTCCAGTTCATCTTGGTATAGCTTTTCAATTTGATCTAGTGTGTCTAGATTAATACGTATCCCGTTGCGTTCAATACGGGACAGTGTGTCTGTCATTTCAAGCGACAGCTTGAGTGTCGGTACCAAGTCGTTCATTGTATATATCCTCAAATGTTATGCCAAAGGCATCTAGTTGTTTTAGTGCTATCTGTTCTGTAGCCAGCACGTCAGCTACACCGTACTCTTTTACTATCTCCCACGGTATTTCGTAAAAGGTTTTCCCACTCGCCATAAACGGCTCAACGAGGTCTTTCTCTTTTTGCACTGTGTCATACTTTTTTGCAAGAGAAGCAAGTCCAAGAGGCCATCTCCGCGCTTTCGATAGAACATACTCTGCAACCATAGTATCATAGATTTCTCCTGTGTAGGTAAAGCCGCAGTCACGTATCCACGACAAATCAAACTTTATGTTTTGTCCTACTACCACATCTGCGTAGTTAAGTGAAGTCTGAAAATCTTCTGCGGCGTTGGGTGAAGGTGGTTCAGTCTCGTGGTAGTAGCAGTCGTAGAATACTTGGGTTTCATCTAGCCACTTGTAACCTATTGAAACCAAACGATTACCAAAGTAAGGCAGTGCAGTAGTACCACCGTTGGGTTTGTGTAGGTGTGTTGTTTCTACGTCAAATGTCAGTACGTTCATTGCCTAGTGCCTCACGTATTTCCCTGATAAGCCAAGCAGGTTTTTGTTGGAGTAATTTTTTTAGTCGTGCCTCAAAGTAGTCTAACTCTTGCTCAGGTGTAGGTATACTCTGAAATTCTTCTTTCAACAAGTAGTTGTGTACAAAATGCTTTATGTCATGCTTGTGATTATACCAAATAGATTTCCCTTTTACTCTCCACTTGGGAGAGATAAGGCTAACCACAAACTTTTCGTTTATAAGAACTGTACCACTACCATAGTCTTCTATGTTAAGACGATGCTCAATTAAAGCTATAAGCTTGCTTAATCTACTTGATTCTCTTTCACCCCAATTATTTACTGTGTCCCTATCCCGTTCTTCTTTTGCGTGTTTTCTAGCTTCTCTTAAACGCACTTTAAGTTGGGGTATGTCTTCCATTGTGTACATAGATTCAGACATTATTCCATCTCCTCAAATCTTTTCTTTGCAAAGTACCGTGCCAGTACAGCCAACGACTCACCACCTATGTGTGGGTACTTGTCTTTGAGTCGTTGGTATTCTTCGTCGTACAGACGCTCTAGTATTTCTTCGTTGTAGTGATTGCTCATCGTCTTCCTCTATCAGTCTTAACGTAGTGACAGTTAGCACACAACACTCTACACTTTCTTATTTCTTTAGTCAAAGCTTTGAGTGAGTACGCCATCATGTGTGCTATAGCGGCTCTTTTGATTTTTGGCTCTATGTGGTCAAAGTGTAACGCCACTGCATGATCTTTGTATCCACAAACACAACAGCCCTTGTGTACCTTGTACTTACCAAGCCAATGCCGACGCCTAGCCCTGCGATTCATCAGTAGTACACCCCTCGCTGTATATCTATCTGTGTGTTGATTGTACCATGCCAACCGTTCAGCTTGTTCTTTGACACACACACATGACGCACGATGTTTTCTACGTCACTGGCACCCGTCTTGCCTATGCCTATAATAATGTCAGCCTCACCAGCTTTACCTGTTTTGGAGTTGTCCATCATTGAGTAGTCAATAAACTGACGGTCATGTGCGTCGTTACTTGCTTGGCTAACAGCCCACACCAACAGGTTGTTACGCTTGGCTATCTCACGGGCAAGAACGTACGTTTCTTTTAGGCGTTCATCTCCACGGTTGTACTCGCCCGCAACACGAAACTTATCAAGCTGATCCATAAACATTATGTCAGGCTTGTTCAGTTTGGCGTACTCATTGGCTTCTTCCATAGATGTACCCACAGAGTCCATGACTGTTAACAGCGGTGCTATCTCATTGTCATACCGTATAGGCAGTGTGTTACGTTGTTCTACCAGTTCTTCACGCTTCAAACCAAAATAGCTTTGTATGATGCGTAATTTTATTTTTTCTGCTGGTTCTTCGTTAGCCCAATAGGTAACCTTGAAGCCTTGTCTAATGTAAGACGCGGCAAGAAAACAACAGAAGGTAGTCTTTCCCACTTCGGGACGGGCAAACAGTATGCCTAAGTTACCACGATCTAAACCATCCACCCGTTCTTTGATTAGATCAAACTCAAAAGGGAAATCCTTTGCCCCCGTGTGACTGTCTAACAGTTCGCTTATGCCAGCTTCTACCTTTGTATAGGTAGTTTTGTCACTGATGCGTCCGTCTTCTACAGTCTCAATCAGTGAACGCAACTCACCAAACTCTTCACTTTCACCCGTAAAGATTTCGATGGCCTTCTCCCCAATAACCCGCGCACGATCACGCAACCAAAAGTTACGCACCATGTCTAGGTGCATGTCCGTATTGTCAGGGTTGCCACGATCAAGGGTTGTTATCAGTTCTTGTGCCTTTTCCCGTGTGCTGTCAGGCATAGCAGGATTGCGGTCATTAAACAAAACAGACAACTCACCCGACGTAATGTCAGTGGCATACTGTGTGTGTGAATAGCTTATCGTGTCAAACACGTCACGCATCTCGCGTGTAAACATGTCACGATTGACAATGTTAGCTACACTAGAAAAGAAGTCAGCACTAAGGCAAAACCCCAGTATTTGTTTATCTATCGATGTAGGATCGTATGAAGTCATCCCGTTCGTCCTTTTTCATGTTTTTCAAATCAGTCTTCAGTATAATTAATTTTGTAGGGATGTGACCCCTAAGTATGCGTACCATGTCAATAGCTTTGTCAGTCGCGTCTTTGTCAAGTGCAACAAAAAGTCTAGAGTATTTAGACAGTGATTCTAAGTGTTGCTGTAATAAGTTTGTTCCTAACAATGCTACCCCTGTAACAATGTTGCTTATAGCACTAGCACTCGCGCAATCTTCTACCAAAACAGCGTCAGTATGATTTCCGCATATAAAAGGTTTCTTACTACTTCCATAGCGATACCACTTAGGTGTTCTATCATCCAGTGATCTTCCTGCCGCATCAACGACTTTGTTACCCTGTTTAATTAAATACACAGCCCTGTTACGCTGAAAGTCATACCGTATGTCAGCACGACCAGCAAGGTACGCATCGTAAGACTGTACACGTTTTACATAAAGTTCAGCATCTATACTACGAGAAAGACTAACAAAAGTAGTAGGCAGTTCAAACGATGTAGACACTGGATCAGGCTGTTTTGTCATCTGTTTTTCAAACAGCTTTGAAGCGTGATCTTTTGTCAGCGTAATACCCGTCCGACCTGACACGTTGCAGTCTGCATGAAAACAGTACCACATGCGTTGCAATCCGTCATCAGATACGCTAAACGTATTCTTCTTTGCACAGACAGGACAATCAGATCGATACCTTGTCAGTGCGGGAAAGTCTAGGGACTCGACGTACCCTGCTAACCAAGCTGGTGATTTCATTCGTTGTGTACCTCAATAATGTCAAAGACAAACTAACAACTAATCGATACGACAAATGTTGTCAACACAAAAAAAGTAGTTGACGGCTGTTGACAAATCGCGTACCACTAAAGAACAAATACCCTATAGGGAAAACCCATTATGAAAAAGATTAATAAAATTAACCCTATAGCTAAACAGTTACCTAAGTTTGGTAAACAAGTTATACCTGATAAAAGACAATCTAGTAAAGATAAACTACACAGGAAAGAAATTACTGATGCCAAGACCAAACAAAATACTTGAACCGACTAAAACATACAACCTGTTGATGAAAGAAGAACAGTACGACAGGTTAGCATACATTGCAGAACAGATGCAAAAGACTAAACTAGAACAGGTTGCCGTTGCTGATCTTATACGCGACGCTATAGATATTTACTTGGAAGTGCTAGAGGAAGAACATGAAACAGAATCTAAAGACTAAGCCACTTGAACTACAGATTATTAATCGTTGGCGGTGGGAAGTAGTTGCCCCTGTATCATCTGTTCGTATGGGGTTGACCAGTCGTGATCTTGTCAAAAGAAAACAAGCAGTAGATTACCTACGACTAATCACTGTTTTTGTCGGAAAAAGTGAATCCGATTGCAAAAGATGGCTTGACAGGAACAAGCCGCGCCTGTTAAAACTAGGTATTGCTTACGAGGTTGGTAGTTCGTAAGTACCTTTCATGTTGTTGTGTGGAAAGCAGGGGTAGCATTAATTTGTTGCCCCTGTTTTTTTTTGTTGACAGGCACTGTTTGTTTGTCGTATGGGTAATTCAACGCAAACAACATAAGGATAAAGCTGATGCAAAAGAAACTATACAACGTCAAGATTGACTTGTGTGTTTGGTATGACCGCAACTTTGAGATTGAGGCAACCTGCGAAGATGAAGCAAGAAACATAGCACATGACATTGCCAGAGAGCAGACCATGCACATGATTGGTGTTG
>Ga0208134_1000545_pt1 | contig 24706 bp, 24 predicted proteins | sample VirMetDEL_Mar_31_FD_184515 | JGI IMG/M metagenome (GOLD analysis project Ga0208134, IMG submission 184515) | Aqueous microbial communities from the Delaware River and Bay under freshwater to marine salinity gradient to study organic matter... | ecosystem: Environmental > Aquatic > Marine >... | reverse complement strand
TTTTTATTTGTTGTTAAGAGTGGTAATATAGAAGGAGAGAGAATGAAGGGTAGTTACATGAGAGCTATACTTGCGACTAACTTAAATCAATCAAAGAGTAAGTTTAACTTGTACGCTGCAAATGCAGATGTAGACAAGAGTGAACTTAGCAACAAAATAATAACAAAATAATTAGTATATTTGTAAAAATTAAATAAGATGGCACGAAGAGTTAAACCTAAAATATCATATAAAAAAAATAAGAAAACACCTAAGGCTTTTATTGGTGCAGCTACTGCAGCTATAGGTCTAGGTAAATCTATATATGGTGGTATACAAGCTAGTAGAGCTAAGAAAGCTGAAGCAGCTTTTGATAAAAGCAGACTAGAAACTAAAGTTAGTAGTGCTACTCAAAAAATGGCTGATCAACCTATAGACCAAAACTACATAGAACAGATGCAAGGTCAGCAAGCTGCTGATAGAGCTTCTGCAATGGGTGCTTTATCTAAAGATCCTAGAAACGCTTTAGCAGGTGTTCAATCTTTAGAAGCTCAGGCTGGTAAGCAAAGAACAGAACTTTTAGGTATGCAGCAAGATGCTAAGACTAAGGCTATGCAAAACTTAGCTACTGAACAAAAGGCTGTAGGTGATAGAAAGGCTGAGATTGCAGGACAAGAGCTTGAAGGAATTAAAGCAGAAAAATCTGCAGGAGTTCAAAATATATTTGGAGGTGTTGAAGATATTGCTAGTGGTGTAAGTTCAATAGTTAGTAAACCAATGAAGGAAGGTGGATCTATAGACTCTGAAGATGGTGGAGTAACTCCTGGCGAGTTTGACCATGATAGCAATCCTATTGATATGGTTCAAGATGGTGAGAAGATTGGTGAGGCTACAGGTGGAGAACTTATATTACCTCCTGATGATGTTGAAGATATTAGATCTGCACTAAAAGATGGAGATAAAGACGCAGCGTTTAAACTGCTAGAAGACCTTGTAGAAAAGTACGACTCTAATACTATTGGAGATGAGGAAGAGCAGCAAGGTGATAGTGAACGCCAACCAGGACAGTCAGGTCAAGAAACTAGAGCTACGAATTTAATGTCATCTATAAGTGCTAAGATGGGTGCATATTTAAGCAGAAGATAGTATGTCAAAAGGTTTATTTTTTACAGGAGATGTTCTTAAGAATACTAGAAATCTTCAAGAAGAGGAAGCATCTAGACAGCAACTTTATATTCAGCAAGAACAGCTTAATATACAAAAAGAAGAGTTAGCTCTTAAGAGAAAAGATGCTAGGAAGAAAAACAATCAATTATCTTACGAGGAGTTATCTACTCAGGGTGCTGAAAGATATAGTAATTATTTTTCTCAAAGGCAATCTGATATAGATGCTTTTACTACAGAAAATTCAGATGCTATACAAGATAACCCAAACGGACCTGAGGCAGTTCAACTTAGACAATTAAAACGAGATTTTAGAAACAATGTTAATCAAGCAGTTAATAGAGCAAATTTATTAAATACATACAACGAACAAAAACTTCAAAACAAAACAAAAGCATATAAAACTACCGATGATGGCAGCTTATATTATGAGTTTGAAGAACAAAAATTTCTTGATGATTTATCTGGGGGTATGAGTTTTGAGGAGGCTATCTCTTTACATAATGTTGATATAGACAATATAATTAATAAAACAGATCCTAATACTATGGGTCTTGTTGTTGAATCACTACTTGAAAGAGAGTCTTCTTTTTATGATGGAGACGTGAATAAGGTAAAACTTACTCAAGAACAGATAAATAAACAAGTATCTATTACGTCTAAAAAGATGAGAGTAGATAGTAATAGCACTTGGAAGGATAATGCTTTTAAGATGTTATACATGAACTCAGATCTCACTGTTGTAAACTCTGATGGTGAAGAAACTACATCAAATGCTATGGATGTTTTTTTTGCTCAAGAGGAAGACATAGACATGGTTTCTGATGAGGAAAAAAGCAAATTACTACCTAAGCTAGATTTAGATGGTGATGGTGTAGCTGAAACTGTAAATGAGAATTTTGATAAAGAAATGTCAGACAGATATGCTAACTGGCTTACTAATGCTTTAATGGAGGAGAATATACCTGCAGAAAAAAGATCTGAATCAAAACCTAAAGAAGAGAGAGGTCAGGAATATTTTGAAATGACTCCTGAATATCAAAAAATCCTTGACGATAATGATCCTGCTGGATTTACAGATACTTCTATTGTAAATGGCATAGCTTGGAATACAAAGATACAAGACGCTGGAGGAGGAGATAAAATTGAATTAAGTCTTGGTACAATAGATAATAGTGGTACTAATTACTTAGCACTTGAAGAGTATTTAGCAAACAAATTTTATCCAGCCACAAGTTCTAAATCTGGTCCTGAACAATATAAGATAGATAAAGCAGCAGGTGATCAAGATAAAATAAATAAAACTATAGGTCAATTAACTGCAGAAGCTACAGTAGCTACTTTAACTTTAAATAAAGAAGGTAAGTCTATAGCTATTGTTACTGTAGAAGGAGGCAAACAATTTGTAGTTCCTCTTGAAAACATAACTTCTCAGATTAAAAGTGTATATACAGGTACGAAAGGTAAAAAACCATCAAAGGGTTATTATATATTCTTAAACGCAGGAGGAGGTGCTTCTGCTGTACCAACATCAGGAGGTGCTCCTGGAGACAATCTTTTTGATTAAAAATAAAAAACAAAAAAAATGGATAAGTTAGATAGTTTGTATCAACTATATTTAGACAATGGATTACTTACGTCTAAAACAAGTATTGATAAATTTAAACAATCAAATATACAGATTCAAGAAAGTCTTTACAATTTAGGTAAAGAGAAAGGATTGTTTGCAACTACAGATTTAGAAACTTTTCAGGCAGCTTGGGGTGAAGTAAAAAAAAAAGAACCTTCGATATGGGACAATGCCATACAGGGGACTTCTCAGGACACTACATTACAATCTTCGGAAGAACCTTCTTCTTCGGATCAAGAGTATCTTAATCAAGCTGTATCACAGCGAGAAAGTGGTGAGGCAACTCCTCAACCTCAAGAGCCTTTAGATTTATCTAATTTATCTGAGGATCAAAAAGAATTTATTAAATCTCAGTACTATGATAAGAAGGGTGTAGACTATACTGTAAGACAGAATAATTTAGAGAATAAGTCTTCTCTTGAAAAACAAAGAGATGAAGTTAGGGGACTTCAATTTGAAAAAGATTTAGAAAAAAGAAATATACGCTTAGAAAGTGGTAAGTATTATCAGTACGAAGAAACTGATGACGGATCTTTTGTTCGTGGTGAAGAAATAAAAGATGTATTAAATCAAAAAGAAAGATATATATCTGGAAGTAACGATGACGAACTTTCAAATGCACTTTCAGGTCTTTTGGGATTTGGTAGATCTGATGATGATATTTACCCAGATGTTTCTGAATCTTATCCTTTATCTACTTATTATAAAATTCTTACTGATGAAGAATATAAAGATAATTATAATGAAGATGTAGAATTAAACAAAAGATCTAGACAATTAGGAAGTGAAATAGCATCTATAGACGACCAATTAAAAAAAACTGATGAACAATCAGTTCAAGCTCTTACAGATTACCATACAGACTTAGAGAGAAACATTAGACAGACTACTATTGAAAAAAATGGTGGTATGGATATGTATGACAATTTATCTAAAGATTTAGGATTAAATTGGGGTTATGTTAGAAATGAAAACATAAAAATAAAAATAGGAGAAGAAGAGGTTGAATCTACTTATGCTGAGGCTATGAATTACCTTATAAAAAATCCTGAGAATGCTGATGGTTTATCATTTAATGAAGGTCTTAAAACTGGTGACAACGATATAATAATATCAGATTTCTTTTTAGAAGAAGATGCAGGTAAAGACTTGCAAGGTTTAAAAGAGACTCAAAAAAATTGGGATGGAGTTTGGGGAGAATGGTATGATAAATTTACTGAAGGAGGTTTAAATCATTTTGGTGGAGAGATGGATGCTGCAGAATTTCCTGTTATGTTAGCAACAGGTAACTACGATGAGTATATGTCTAAAGGTGGACCTTTATCAAATGCGTTATTTCAAACTGCTAAAGATTCACAAAAAAGAGCTTATGTTTATCAGTATCCTGGTGTAATGAACTCTATTAGAAATGGAGAAATTTCTGATGCAGGTATTCAGTTGGTGGGTCAAGTATTCGGTTCTGCTCCACAAATAATTCAAATGGCATTTACTAACTTTTTAATTAATAAAATACCTGTAGGTAAATTTATTCCAAAAAGTGTTATTAAAAAGAGTAAAGGTTTAGCAGATAAAGTTGCTAAAAGATACCAATCTATAGCAGGTACTAGTAGAAGAAAATCTATTGCTAAATGGACATCTGCTGGTGTTATGGGAGCTGCTGCCTACGGTCAGACTAAAAATGAATTAGAAGAGTTTAGTGCTAGAAATGTAGAAGGAGGTCTTAGCGACACTGCTATGTTATTTAATGCAATGGCTAATGGTTTTGTTGAGGTTTATTTTGAGAAAAAAACATTAGACATCTTAGATAATATGAATGATATGTTTAAGGCTCTGCCTAAGTCATTTGTAAAAAATAAAGGTGAAAAAGAAGCAAGAAAAGAAATAGCAGAATCTGTATTTAAACAGATAGCTAGGAATGCTAACGCAGAGGGTATGTCTGAAGGTTTTACTGAGGCAGCTAATATTAGTGTAGATATACTTACAGGCGTTAAGTCACCTGAATCTGTTAGTGAGGTTGTAAATAGAATATCTGATTCTTATATGGCTGGTGTTGGTATGTTTGCAATGATGGGTGGAGCAGGTGTTACTAAGGTTGCTCTTCAGACTGCATATAATAGTGTTAACTCTACTAAGATAAATGAAAGCTTTAAGTATACTATAACAGATAGTGTTACTGGTAATGTAGTTGAGGTTGATAGAAATGGTGTATTATCTTTCTTATCAAACAATGATAACATTAAGAAGCTTATAAGTAAAGATATTACTATAGATGCTTCTATGGATCCTGAAATGCAGGAACAGTTATACAACATTGATAATGGTTTAATGAGTAAGGCTGGTCAGAAAGCTCAGACCAAGTTTAATAAGCTACAAGGAAAGTTTGATGAGTCAATAAACAAGTTAAACTCTATAACAAGTAAGGATGTAGAATTAGATTCTACAGATTTTCTGGATACGCTGAAAGAGGTTCAAGCCTCAATGAATGATTTAAATAATCATGTTGGATCAAATCCTTTCTTGTCTAAATTTGATAATTCTAAAAAGAGAATGAATCAAATGAAAAAAGCTCTAAAATCAAAAGGTATTAGAGTTAAAGATTTTAAGTTTACAGAAGGGTTTGATGGACTAGGTTTTAGGTATGAGAATGGAGAAATAATAATACAGTCTCCTAATAAATTTAAGAACACTCAACCTAAAGTTAAAGTCTTTAGAAGTTTTGATTTAGACGCTATAAATGTAACTCCTGATGTTCGTTCTCTTCTTAAAAATATGATGCGAGCATTTGATGCAACTAGATCTCAAGGAAACCCAATGAACTCATTAGTTCCTCCAACTAAAGAAGAGATAAACAGATTTTGGGGAACAGATGATTATACAGGTAATAAATATCTTTACTTGCCTATTGGTCAAAGTGTACCTTCTATTTTAAAAGGTAATCAAGTCATTGAACCAGGCGTTGTTAACGTTGCACAATTATCATACGAACAAGCTCTATCTTTATTAGAAAAATTTAATGCTGAAAATAACTCTAATCCAAAGGCTAAACAAGGAGATATAAATATAATAAATAACAATAAGGTATTAAATAATCTTGACGAGTCAGAGGTAGATCAAGTAACAAACGAAGAGCTTAATGCAGATGGTGGATACTATGTTCTTGGTGTAGGTAATAAAAAGACGGATGCTGATACTGAGGCTAAACAAGTTAAGAACTTAATATCTAGACTTCAGTCTATAGGTGCAAACTTTAAAAAAGTTGTATCTGTTCAAGACGGAGTTAGAAAGTCTTCGTTTATTGTAACTGGTATATCAAAAGATCAGGCACTTAAACTAACTAGAGACTTTAGTCAAAAATATACATACTCTAGTAAAAATGGTATATTATTCTCTGATGGTACTACTCAAAATGCAAAGCGTGTAAGAGGTGTTAAGTCACTAAAGGAGGGTGGAGTTATTGCTATAAAAAACTCTAAAGGTGAAATTAAATACATAGGTATAAGACCTGATGGTAATAAGTCTCACGTACAGGAATATAATAAAAGTAATATTGCTGATCTTGCAAAAGACATAAAAGATTTTTCTCCTACTATGCAAAAAATTATGGGTACACTAGTATCTATACTTAATTCTGTGAATGGGAATATACCTTTTGTTATAGCTAGAACTCAACAAAATCTATATAATCATTTAACTGAGAACAACATTAACTTAGGTAAAGGTGTTACAGCAAAAATGGTTGCTGATAAATCTGCTGCTTTTTATGCTCCAGACGGTAAGGTATATATAAATGCAGCTAATCTTACTTTAAGTGATATGTTTCATGATATAGTACACCCATTGGTAGCATCTCTTAAGAAAAATAAAAAAGGAAAAAAAGTTTATAAAAAAATTGAAGACACTGTAAGAAAGTCTAACATAAAGAAAAGGTATCAAGATCAGACTACAGGAAGATATTCAACGAAGTCATATTTAGAGTGGGCTAAAGATACTTATCAAGAAGTGTTTGAGTCACAAGGTCTCACAAAGAAACAAGCTGAAGAAGCTGCTATAGAAGAAGCCTTTGCAGAAATGTTAGGTGATGCAGCAGCAGCTAAATTCTCTAATGATTTATCTACATTAGGTCAGATAAGAAAAATTCTTAAAGAGTTTTTAAGCATGTTGTTTGGTGAAGACAGAGTTAAAAGCCTTATGACTAAATTAGGTAGAGAAGGAAAAACATTAGATCTATTAACCATAGGTGATATGTCTGACACTCAGATAAGAAAAAGTTTTTCTAGAAATATTGTATCAGGAGAGAGTATTACTATAGGGGATAAAGATATTGACTTTGGATTTACAAACGAAGAGACTAAGTTATCCATTAGTATGAATAAGTCAATGAGAGGTCTTGCAGAAAATGGTGACGAAATTCTTACCAGTGAGGTAGATTTAGATGAGACTGTCAGTCCAAGTAGATTTTCTACTAAGTTCTCATTAAGACAGAGAAAAGGCTTTAAAGAGAGTGATGTACCTGTAGGATCTATTATAGATCTTAATGGGCAAAAGGTTATGGTATCTGCTATTGATATGTCAGCAGCAGGACAAATAACAAGTAGTACTGGTATAACTCATATGATGATGGGTGGTATTTTATACCCAATGTTAGAAGGCACTGAAGGGTGGGCATTTACTACTAGAGAAAAGGCTCAGACTGAATTAAATAAACTGAGAAAGAACGGTACCAATACTATGGTATTTATGGTTCAAGCACCTCAAGGTATACTTGGTAATTTAAATTTCATAGAGTATATGGAAAAAGAATTACAAAATGGTCTTGATAAAAAGAAGATAGGTAAAAGAAAACTTACAGCTAGGCTTAATCAGATTGTAGAATTAAATAGTGTTGTAAAATCATTTCAAGATACTGGAGTAAGTTTACCTGAAAAGAAATTTAAAAGTTTAAGTGATTTTTCTAGCTACCTAAGAACTATAGGAACTGGTTCTAGAAACATTATAATGGATAAACTAATCAATGAAGGTTTATTAAAAGAATTAGGGCTACCTAACTCAGACACAAAAGTAACTAGAAGAAAGAAAGAACTACTAGAGTTTGTAAATGAGTCTATGATTTCTGACGCTAAAAAAGGAGATCTAGTTGGAGCTATTGAGATTGATTTAGACTCTGAAATTGTTGAGACTAAACCTGGTGATGTAGGTCATCATGTTGGATACCCATTTGCAATAAAGGGAGCTAATTTTAGAATATTTGATACGTTTACTAATATAACAAACGTATTTCCTAACTATGCCTCAATGAGTGAGATAGCTAGAGCTAAGAAAGAAGGAAGAAGACCTGTTTTACTTTCTGAAAAGTCTGAGTCTTCAGCATACGCTACATTTATGTATGGAGGTTATGCAGTACCTGAAGTAAAAGATGACTTCTCTGGAGGTAAACTTCAATACGGTAGATTCTCCTTATCTAATAGAGCTAAGTTCAACGGTATAGAACCTAAAGGAACTAAAGGTTTTAAGGATTGGTTTGGTAAGTCTAATGCTGTTGACTCAGATGGAGACCCTAGAGTATTTTATCATGGAACCAAATTTGAATTTGAAACTTTTGAAGATAGAACTGATAAAGCAAAAGGTGTATTCTTTACAGCTAATTCAGATTTTGCTAATTTATTTGCAGGTAACTCATATGGGAATCATGCTGAGATAAATGAAATGACTTCTGGACATAACGTAATACCTGTTTATTTAAAGACAGAAAAAACATGGGACTATGAAGACACTGAACATATTTCATTAATCGCTAAAGCACATGCTGAGTACTTAATTGATGAAGGTTTTGATATTGATAGTCAAGAAACTCAAGATGTTTTGAATGACTTTGTAGATAAAATACAGGATTCAGATAACTACGGTAATATTGAAAATTACACTCACTACATAAAAGAACTTGGATTTGATTCTTACTTTGTTGAAGAAAGTTTTAATGAGTCTACATACAAAAATATAGCTGTATTTGATCCTGAAGCTCAGGTTAGAAGTGTATATAAAAACAATTATAATCAAGATGAAATTGACGATCAAGGCAGAGTAAAATTCTCATTAAAATTAACTCCATCTATAAACTTCAAATCACCTTTAGATGAATCATTACATTTGGTTCTTAAAGGATTAGGTCAGAACTATCAAAAAGACTTTATGGAGGGTAAATCAGATATGTATGAGATACCTAAAAAGTCTAACAATGTAAAGACTCCTAAGAAGTGGATAGACATTATATTAAAGAGTAATGTTCCTGGAATAGGAGATAATGTATCTGGAATAAACTTATTAGAAGAACTAGAAGAGCATTTAAAAGAAAGAATTAAGGAAGGTACAAGAGATAATAATGGTCTTACATTTCAAGACATTAAATATCTTTTGACAATGCTAGAAAGACCTGAAGTTAATGTTAATTATCTTTATGGGGATGAAGGTGTATCTTACAAACAAAAAGAAAGAAGAGTACTTGATGCTTTTGAGATTAATGATATAAATATATTAAACGACAAGTCTTCTGTATACGATTTTGATAGTTTTTATTTTAAAGAAATTAAAAAAGATGAGTTTGGTGAAAATAGACTTTTTTCAAGACTAAAGAGTTTGTTGTCTAAAGAAGATTATAATAATATTGTTGAAGAGTTAAGTGTAAACAGGTCACTTACATCACCTTCACTTGTATATTTTTCTTCATTTAATGATGGTAGAAGTTTTCCTTTTGAAGTAGATTTATTTGATGCTATATATCAACATACTATTGATTCTTTTAATGCTAGTAAAATTTCATCCTTACAGGTTGAGTCTCTTAGGTATGGAGATTTAGCTGAAGTAATTGCAGAGTTTGTTCAAATACGAAGAGGAATCAATGATGAGTCTACTCAAGAAGGAATACAAGAACTATTAACTAGCGTTGGTTTTGATGATATTTTAATTGATAGAGCCATATTTAATAATCTAGGTTTTGAAATAATGAAGTCTGATTTTTACAGACAATCTCCTAGTAAGAAACTTATTATAAAATTAAAGGATGTAGTTGAGTTGTACTTTCCTCAAGCTGAATATGAGGACTATAACATGAGTAGAAGTGACATAGATCAAGGACCTAACTACAGAGAGATTGTTCTTACTCATCCTAATCCTATAAACACAAGTAACTTGTACGCATCACAAGGTCACTTTCCAAAATATAAACCTGTCCTTGGTTGGGCTAGAATTGATGATCGTACTGATTCTGATGGGAATAAAATAATGTTTATTAGAGAGGTTCAGTCAGATTGGCAACAAAGAATAAATAAAGAAGAAAGGAGACAATTTGAATACAAGATTGATGAATGGAAAAGTCGAAATGGTATTAAAAACTTAAATGACTTTATAGGACCTAAAACTAAAGCACCTAAAAGATCTGACGTTAATGCAACTAATAGACTTTCCGAAAGAGGTGAAGCTAGGTTGTCAGCCAAAATAGATGCTAAAATAGATGAACAAAAAAATATTAAGAGAGAGATAGAATTAATAGGAGATGTTTTAAGTTCATCGAACCAAACAGTCAAAGAATACAAATCAAATTTAAAAATTCGGACAGCTCTTAGACAAAAAAATCGTGATATAGAAAATGATATTAGAGATATGAAAATGCAATTAAATCGAGGAACTATGGGTAATATAACCTATATGCCTTGGGGTACAGTTGCAAAGTCTAACGGTTTAATAATGAGAACTCTTTTGAATATTGCAGCTAAAGAAGGTTATGACTACATAACGTTCCCATCTGGCGAGATTGTAAGGAGTATTCAGGGATGGTCTCAGGACTCTAATTCTGCTATTATATATGAAGAGACTTTACCTTCCATAGGTATGTCTCAAATTGATAAAGTTTCTAATCAAAGTACAAAATCAAATAAAGATAATCTTACTGAGTTGACTAACGATGGGATGGTGTTAGCTTCAAATTTAAAAGTTAATCCTAAAGCACCAAGAAAATCTTTTAAATTAAAGAAAGGTAGTAAACTTACTGCAGATGAAATAAGAGCTATACAATCTGACGATAGTATTCAGAATGTAAATATGAAGCAGGGTCTTGTAGATATTAATTTAACTAATTTATATTCAGAAAAAGATGATGTTGGTTCTTTTGAACCTATTCATGCTGGTATTAATTATATAGATCTAGACATGATTAGTTCGTATTTTAATGACATGTTAGAAGATCTCAGCTTAGTAAATATAGAAAAACAAGAGGATATAGATTTTATAGATTCAGAACTTAGAGATAAAATACGAAGCTATGAGAGATTAATTCAAAAAGAACAAGAACTTTTAGTTGAAGAAGGTGAGGTATCTAGTAGCGAGCTTTCTAGTTTAAATGATAGTTTATTTATAGTAGAAAGTGCATATCAAGGTGATAATTTAGGTTATAAAATTTTAGCTGTAGCTGATTTTGCAAGAGAAAAATATATTAAAAGACTAAAAGAGGAAGAAGAATTTTACAATAGACTTAATTCAACTTTTAAACAATCTTTTAAAGAATCAGAATGGGGAAGTGCTAACAGTAGTATGTGGAGTTTTTATCTAAAGGCTCAGTCGATTACATCATCTGATACTATTATTCTTTCTTATCTTAATGACTGGACAAAAAATAATATTAACATTAATCTTTTTGTTGATAATAACTCAGATTTTTTTGATTCCTATACAAAAAGAAGAGTAGGAGTACAGGATTACTTTGGTATAAATAAAATTAATAATAGAGCTGATAGAGATAGTGTAAAAAAGTCTCAATTTATTAAAGATAACTTTGAACTTATTGAAACTGCTAAAGAAGAAGGCAAACCTTTAAAGTCAATACCAGTTAGACCTTTTGCTGATAATATTAATAAATCAGGTGGGGTTTCTAAGTTTAGCTTATCTAAAAACGACAAAGTTGTAATGAGTCCTAATCAAGCAAAAGCTTTAAATAATAGCTACTTTGAGTTATCAGACTTTTACGACTACTTTGATGTTAAAGATGGTGTATTAAACATATTTGGTTACAATCAGTCAGGAGTCGGCATAATAAACCCTACTGTGGAGCCTGTTTCTGGATATGCCGAAACAAAAATGAAAACATGGGCTAGACCTAGATTACATTTTAACTTAAATGAGAATGATGACGATAGAATAATAACTGAAGGTGAGAAGAATAAGGGAATGTTCCCTATGGATAGATTATACCCATTAGACTTAGATCCTTTAGATATAAAATCTATGGTTGAACATAACATCTCTAAGTTTAAAGAGCAAGGTAATAGATTTGTATCAACATTAAACTTCAATACTGATAACCCACAATACTTAAATATATCTATAGACAAAATAAAGTCTGCAATAGATGATAGTGATTTAGGTGATGACGTAAATATAATGTCAGTGATACAGAATGATGATGGACTTTCTGTTCAGTTAAACTATGGAATTAACCCAGAACAAGTTCAAGAGATTCTAGACGATAACTGTGATGAAATAGAAACCGAAGAAGTTTCTGCTGAGGATATTCAATATAACGAGCAGGAAGAAACTGCTAAGGTAGCAGAGAGTGCTGGGTTCCAAGGATTCATATATGATCAAGATGGTGAGGGTATGGTAGAGATTTGGGAACCAGTTCAGTCTAACCCTACAACTAGATTTTCTCTTGTGAATAATAAAGAGAAGACTATGTATGTAAGCGACTCAATGGGATTCTTGTTTGACTTAAAAACTTCTTTAATAAATCAAGACTACAAACTTGGTAAATTCTTATCAGGATTAAGATACTTTGGAAGTAGAATTAAACTTGACTCAGACAAAAAAGGTCTTACAAAATCTGAGATAGATAAGGGTTCTAAACTATATGATAGCACTAGAAGATATGATATTAGGGCTAGTAAGATATTGTTTAAGCCTGCTGGTCAGCATACAAATATGGATATAAAGAACCTTATGATTTATGCTAAAGGTTCTGCAAACAGAGAATTGTTTATAGCTAATAGTAATGCTAAAAAACTACAGCAGGTTATAAAAGAAATTACATCTGAAATAAAAGAAACTGATGCATACAAGAATGCTGACAAGGCAAAACAAAAACAGCTAATAGCTGATGTTGTTGGTCATGATAAGATACAATTATTACTAACAAACAAAAGTGCTAGAAAGGTTGAAGGTAACCCTAAGCTATTAAATGTAATTAATGAAATGGTTAATCATGTCACCTCATTAAGTACTATACTATTAGACGAAGGTTTAGTTTCTGGTCCACTTGCATTAACTATAGATGCTAATAAAGGTATTTATCTACACAGAAAATATAAGTTATATGGTTCTAAATCTTACTCACCAACTGAGGAGGTTAGAGAGAAGGCTATATTATTTATGGTTAGTGAGCTTCAAGGAAAAAAGAAGTATGAAGGTAAACCAGTAGAAGAACTTTACGATGTTGCTAAGAAAAAAATAGATACAATACTTAGAAAAGAATCTGGATCGCTTGATTACTTTGGAGGTGGTTTTGCTAACGCATTAACATCTGATGTTTCTATATTTAAAGCTAGAAATACAAACTTACCAAAAGAGATTAGAGATTTACTTGGAGAGGTTGTCGATCCATTTAACAATTATCTTACTACGGTATCTAAGATTTCTAACAATATAGCATCTGAAAGAATGTACGAAGAGTTGCTAGATATTGGTTTAGGTGATTTCATAATGCCACCAATGGATGAAGATGCAAATTTACCACAGGGTGAATCGTCTAAATTCTCAGGTAATAAACTTAAAGGAAGTAAGTGGGGAGCGTTAGAAGGTTATTTTGTTGACAATGAAATGTATAATGTTCTTAATGAGTTTGATGAGTCTGTATTGTCTGCAGCTAACAGCGACTTAATGAGAAAATACCTTCAAGTATCTTTACTTGGTAAAAAGTTTAAGACTATATGGAGTTTGGGTACTCACTTTAGAAACGTTATTGGTAACACTTCTTTTGTCCTAATGAATGGACACGTTGCAACAAATGGAGTTATGTTTAAGGATGCTATAAACATGATAAAGTTTATTGCATATGACAATAGCAATCCACAACTTCAAGAACTTTATGAAGCAGCTATAACACTTGGTGTTGTAAATACAAATGCATTTTTGCAAGAGATAAACTCTATAGCTAATCAATTAGATGGTGCAGGATATGATATAAATGAGTATATAAGAAAGAATGAAGATGCTACTGGTATTGAAAAAGCAAAAGATTTAATTAAGGGTGGAGTCAAAGGAACAGATAAGTTTTTAACTAAGGCTTATCAAGTCGAAGATGATGTCTTTAAGTTCTTAGCTTTTGCAACTGAAATAAATAGGTATAAGGAAGCTGGGTTCCCAGAAGACTTAGCTAGAAGACAGGCAGCTATTAATGTTAGAGGTACGTATCCTAACTACGATGAGGTTCCTGCTTTTATTAGAAGTATTGGTAGATTTCCTTTAGTTGGTACTTTTGTGTCATTCCAAGCTGAAACATGGAGATGTTCTCTTAATGCTTTAAGGTTAGCAAATGAAGAGATGAATAGTAACAATCCTAAGTTAAAATCATTAGGTTCTAAAAGAATGGCTAGTGCTTTAGCTGGATTAGTTATAACTGAGTCGGTTCAGACAGCCTTGATAATGGGTGGGTATGGATTGTCTCAAGCTATAATGTCTGCATTTAGAGATGACGAAGAAGAAGAAGAATTTGACATGTCATTGAAAGAACGATCGGACTTCGAGATGGATCAACATATAGAAAGAATAATAGCAGAATGGGATAGAAATAGTAAGAATACTGTATTAAGTAGAGGTACAATGATAGATATGGATCCAAAAAGTCCTTTCTATAGACAAGAAGTACCTTATATAGAGTATATTAATATGTCTAAGATGTCTGGTACAGGATTCATAAGAGATACTTTTAGAGTTATGATGAAAGGCTTTGAAAGCGAAGAAGGATTAGAGTCTTTTACTAGAGTAGTAAAACAAATATACGAGCCCTTTCTATCTATTGATATGACTACATCTGCTATAAAAGAGGTTATAGAAAATAGAAATAATAGAATTTACAATGAGTCTGATGATCCATTAACAAAAATGTTTAAAGGAGTTATGTATGTAGCACAGGTTATAGGACCGTCTACCATAAATCAGGCAGCTAAGTTAGCAGAAATTGCAGCGACTACTGACACAAATAGATCTGTAGATACAGAAATGTTAGCTATGCTTGGTTTGCGTATTACTAAACTGATGCCTTACACTTCGTCTAAGTTTGACTACACATCTACTTACAGAAAGATGAAGGAGTTAAGTCAAGGTGAAGAAGGTTTAATTGATAAAATTTCAACTCCATTCAAAAATCGTGTCAAGTTTAGTTTATCAAGTGAATCAGATACAAAGAAAAGATATAGAGATCCTGACAATAATTTATTTGATTCAGATTTTGAACGTGAGTTTAGAGACATGGTTAAGATAACTAAGGGTGTTCGTAAAGCTGGAGGTCGTGGAGTAGATATAATTAATATAATGACAGGATCAAATGTTAAAATGCCAAAGTGGTTAGCATATGAGATTCTTAATACTGCAGATTATGAGCTTGCAAATTAATTTAATCAAGTTCAATATACGTAGAAATAATATTGTATATTTGCTTTAGCTTTTCTTCAGACTCTGTTCAGAGTCTTAGATGGTTTTTGGTTAGAAGGAGGGGTGATTCCCTCCTTTTTTTATTACATCGTATGGAAATAGGAGTAGCACTAATTAAGGGATTGTTATTGGGTATGAGGAACTTCGAGGCAACTGAAGAGGTACCATACAACGAAGTCCAGCTATTTGCTGGACCTATATGCATATATATTATATGGGATTAAGAATCTATACCGTATGGGCATATAACATTAAAGTAAGTTTCGTCTAATTTTTTTATTTCAAGGGCTAATTCTTGCCACTTACTTTCACCTGCTTTTCTAGTCTTAAGATCTAACGGAGTCCCTGTCCCCATGTTAGACCATATAATAGAGTTGTCATTTAATAACTTATCTACTTTTGACTTAACAGATTTGTTAGTGTAGTAGGGACTTGTACCATCTTTTCTTTGCTTCATAGCTCTAGTATCCAGTTAATAATTTAAGAACGTCATCAATAGCTTTATGTCTATGGTTGTCTTCTAATATTACCTTGTAGACATGTTTACTATCTTTTATCTTGTGTACATCATCTATAGCTGAGTTGAGTTGCGATGCTAAATCTATCTGTTGATTATCTCCACAAAATATCATAACAGAATCTTTACCTAATCTACCTAATGCCATTCTTAATTGTGGCTTAGTTAAGTTCTGAAACTCATCTATTATAACTACTGCGTGATCAAAAGTCCTACCTCTAAAGTGAGCTAAAGATACTAACTCAACTTCTTCATTCTCAACCATCTTTTGAATCTTCTCAGGCTTGTTATACACCTTACGCATATTCGACATGATTGGTACAAGCCAAGGCTCTAGCTTCTCCTTCTCATCACCAGGCAGGAAACCATTATCCTCTGTAGCTATAGTAGGTCTTGTAATGATAATCTTATTATACTGCCTCTTGAAGAACATGTCTAAAGCTATTTGAACAGCTAAAAGCGTCTTACCAGAGCCAGCCTTCCCAACAATAAAGTTGAATGCATGGTTTAGTATCTGCTCCTTAGCTATCTTTTGCTCTTCAGATAAGGTTATATTAAACTTAACATTACCCTTTGGTGGTTGCTTCTTCTTGTTGTCCATACTACGAGCCACAGGCTTCACAGTCCTCGTCATCTATATTACATGCTTCAGGCTGTTCTTTCTCAGTTAAATCTACTATCCAAGAATCTAAAATATCTTGTTTAGATTTTTCTGCTCTCTTTGCAGAGTCTATAATAAAGTCATCTTTCTCGTTGTTGCTCATTTTTTAAACTTTCTAGTTAGTATAGATTCTATTGTTTCATCAACTTGTTTCCTGTTTGATGGTATGTAAACATCTAGTTTTTGATCACTATCATGTAGATATTTTAAAAACAATTTAAACCTCATGTTAAATACTGGGGTTCTCAATCCTTTTGTTTCTATTATAAACCCTTTATCTAAGTTTATAAAGTCTGGAGTATAAGATATACTTCTTATGTTACCAGTCATTTCTTTGTAAACCTTTTTACCTTTAGTGGTTCCTTTATCCATAAGGAGACCCTCGAACTTGAATTTTTCTACAAGCTCGAAGGTCTTGCCCTCATACTCATGGGGGATTTTAGCTTTATTTAAGGCTTTATAGCAATACAATTCTAAGCCTGAGGCAAATGTAATTCCATCCTCAGTATGTTTCTTAGCTTTAGTTATCTGCTTACCTTTTCTTCTCTTGTATCGCATGATGGAAATTTACGAAATAATTATTTCTTCCCTCGATTTCTAGCACGATTATTTTTCTGTGACTCCAAGACTGTACCTCCACCTTTAGTGTGAGATACATCCTTACCATCACCTTTCTTGCCTTTTTTCTTATTCATAGCGTTAAGAAAAGCTCTGTAAAGTTTCCTAGATAAGCTAGCACCATACTTAGCGTTATACTTATCCTTCTTCTTCTTAGCGTCAGGGTTGTCTTGATAGAACTTAGCACTCTTACTATTTCCTACCTTAGTCCCTGCTAATTTATTTCTAGCCATATTATAATTATTTTATAACACGCAAGATACAAATTATTTCTGTTCCTTTGGTTGGTCTACCATACCAAATATATACTTAGCTATCTTTTCTGTATTATCTAACAAAGACTTAACGTTCTTAGATGTTGGTAGACTTGAGGCTAGTTCTACAGCCTTAGCTCTCATTTCGCAGTCAAACTTTAAATACTTGTACTGCTGTTCTTGATCTTTCTGAATCTTGTTCATGTCTAAAATTTAATTATAGTTAGTAAATCTAAGTCTATATAAAACAGGAGTTCCCTATCCCATATAGATCCTGGTCGTGGGTTCTTCATGCCACCCCACTCAACTGTGGCTTTAGTTATATCCTTCATCCATATATAACCTATACCATCGTTAAATCTCCAGGCTATACATAAAGGTAAATCTCTAGTTAAGGATTCTTTCTGACAGTGTTGTATCTTTCGTACAGAAGTCCTAACCCTTTCTATATCACTCATATCAAGACTCATTGTTTTTATCTCACATAGAGATACAACTTTCATGGTCTTATTGTTAATTATCTCTGCATCTACTGGAGCATACCTATCTAGCTGTTTAAAAGTTAGGTCTTTGCCTTCTAATAGTATACGAAGAGTTTCCTCTTCTCTTACTCTATCAGATTCTTTTTCAAACTTAGGCTCTCTCTTCATTAGACTTTCCCTTTACATTATTGTTAAATGTCCAAACTCTTTTCTTATCTAATTGATCCTTCATTACTTGTAATAGAATTAGGTAACCAGTTAAATCTAAAAGATCGTTATCACTATGATAAACGTTGTTATTCTTTATTCTATTAAGTTTGTCATTTATCCTAGCTTGTATAGCATATAGTGGGTCCACATCAAACAGAACTCCTTTGTCGAAAACTGCATTACCATACGCTTCATTTTTCTCTAGCAACAAGTCTCTTATCTCGTTACATTTTTTTGTAATTTCTTTTTTCATCTCTTTTCTTTAATTGGTTATATTCTTTTTTCTTTTCGCAAGCACAACTTCGCTTACATGTATTCTGTACTTCATCCTTAGGTATCTTCGTAAAACCTTCAAGGTCATACCTTTCTTGATTGATATTCTTAGCATTCTTGAAATTATTCCAGCCATTTTTTATCTCTCTTATGATTAGTGAAATATGTTGTATCATCTTTTACCTCTTATGCGACCTCCTGGTCTCTTTATTATACCTCCAAGTCCATTGTACTCAGTTACATCCTCCATAACTTCACCACAATTGCAGATAGTTTCAGGATTTATAACCTCTCCATTAACTATTTTAATAGTGAACTTGGTAACCTCTACCTTGTTGTCACATTTCTCGCAATACATATCCATAGTAATTATTTTTTATTAGTAAATGCATTCATAATTACTGATAAAGATAATACAGTTGATATTATAATTATAATGTTTCCAATCATAATTGTTTCTTTATTATTTCAAAGTCAAGGGTAGAGTGACTTAAGCTCTACCTTTGACACTGACTTGCCTAGCACCCCTGCTAGGACTTTTCAATTTATGCCCAACTCAAGTATGGTACTCACTTATAAGTCTTTGTAATGAGGTTTTTGTTTGTTATGACTTAAAATCTTTAACTTATCTCTCTTTATCTTTATAGTAATCTCACTCAGATTACAATCTTCTATCATCATACTGAAGTGAGTTAACACCTCGAATACAGACTTGTCTCGAAACTTAACGGACATAGGTTGCCCATTAGGTTGTTTAGAATTTAAATCTGTTAAAGTTCCTTTATAATACATACTTAGCTTAATAAATATCGTTTGACATACACAAGTATATTGGATTTTCTACCTTAGTTATCTTTACTTCAATTTCTTTTGAAGAACTCTGTAGGTTTTTTAATCTTTTTATATACCTGTCACTACTATTTAATTTCTCTACATCTAAATCTGTAAACACTGTTTCGTGTTTAGATTCAGACCACTTCTTAGCAGGCTTTTTAATTCCTTTTAAATAACTTATAGTTCTCCACTTGTAATGAAGTATTCCAAAGTATATTGTTTTTTTCATAATTCTAAAGGGTTAAAATCAAACAATATGTACAGAACAAAATACAAACCAAAAATAAATTTATAAATCGTAAATAAAATACTTACTAAATTATAAAACACATCCATCTTAAAATGATTCCTCAGGTTTGTAGCTAGTGTAACTCTCTTTATAATCCATAGGATCACTAAACCTTGTGTATTCCTTCTTAAATTTAAGAGGTAAAGTACCAGTACCTATATTCCTACCCTTAGCAAAGATTAAGTCTACTAAGCCTTCAGTAGGTTTACCACTATCATCCTGCATGATACCATAGTATTCAGGTCTATATACAAGCATAACAATATCTGACGCTTGCTCTATCTCCCCACTCTCTCGAAGGTCAGATAGCGTAGGTCTTGAACCCTCTCTTCTATCCACACCTCTACTAAGCTGAGACAACGCTACGATTGTTATGTTTAATTCCTTAGCTATATTCTTAAGTTCACGAGCCACCAACGCTACCTCTTGCTCTCTAGAATGTCCACTACCCTTAACTAACTGCAGGTAATCAACCAATACAAACTTGACATCCTTAGTTATTACGTACTGACGTATCTTATTTAGTAGGTATCTAAGTGAGGAGTCCTTACACTCATCAACGTATAAATTAGTTCTTTCTAGCTTACCTATGGCAGTATTAACTCTTTTAAGTTCATCGTCTTGCAATGCACCCTTCATGATGTATCTATTATTAACTGAACTCTCCAAGGATACTAACCTCTGTAGTAACTGAGTATCTCCCATTTCGTATGAGAATACTGCTGATGGTATACCAGCCTTAGTACAATTGTAACAGAACGCTAAACCTAGTGATGTCTTACCCATAGAGGATGCACCACCTATAACTATAAAGTCAGTCTCCTGCCAGCCACCAGTAAATTTATCTATTGATTGAAATCCTGTAGGTATGCCTACCATATCATCTGAGGACATTCTCTTTTGTATGTCATCATGCAATACCTTAAGTTGTTTTTTAATGTCAGGTATATCACTACCCCTAACCTCTGATATTAATTTAACCTCAGATTCCATGAAGTCTAACATATCAAACAAATCATCTCCCCTATCTATTCGCTTAGTCATAGTTTCAGTTAGATTCTTTAGCCTAATTTTCTTATCTTCTTGGCTAAGGTATACTATTATATTGTTTGTGATGTATCCGTAATGGTCGCTTGAAATACATTCAGCCACCCTAACATCAACTAACGAGTCCTTTATTTTTGAAGAGATAGTAATCAAATCCACCTTATCTCCTACATCTAAATTAGATGATAATACTTTGTATATCCTTTTGTTTAAAGGGTCTTTAAATATGCTCTCAGACAACAAAGAATGATGGTCGTAATAATCTCTTGAGTTGCTAATTAATTTACCTAACAACCTATTCTCCATTTCTATATTATCTTTCATCTGTAACATAATTAGGCTTTACATATCTATTCTCTTTCTTCTTATCTATAATTATTTCATTATCCCACGCCTTATTTAGCAACCAGCTTCTAGGAGTTTTTCTGTATGCCTTATTGGGTGTAGACTCAACATATTTCTTTACTGAAGTAACAGCTTTTTTTATTTCCTCTAAGGATAATTTAATAAAGGTCATTTTAGTTTTATTGTAATCGTGTTTCTTATCGTACAGATTCCAAAATATTTCAAATGCTTTTTCTTTTCTTAAATCTTCTTCTGATTCTTTTTTCTGATTGTCTGTGTAGAACCTAAAGTCTTTAGCTGATTTTTCTCTAATAATATTATTGAATACATACAACGCTTCATACTCATTATTGTATATGCAGTCATAGTTCTTACCATTAATGTAGAAATTAATAGTTCTCTCATCTATATTTAGATGCTCGACTTTAGATATGTCGACAAGATCGTAATCTGATATTCTTACTAACATGATTTTTGGTTTTAAAAAAGAAAGGCTCATAGGTTTTATTCGGAAGTCTTACCTGCAGTAGCTATGATTATTAGAGTTTAACTGCTCTCACTCATGCCTATTCATTTATTGATTTATCGGTTTAAGGGTGTATATATACCCTTTTAAACTTATAAACTTATAATCTAGAATGGAAGTCCATCATCTACTGGCTCTGCTTTTTTAGGTTCAGGCTTGTAGGTATCAACTGCTAGGTAGTGTGTCTTACCATACTCGTTAGCACCATCACGATTCTTACAAACGTTTAACTTAATAAACTTGTCTCCATTGTACTCAAACATAAAATCTGATGCATCTTTACCCAACTTAGTTAGGTTTACAGAAACACTTACCATGTCTCCATCAAATTTTTCTACTCCGTTTCCAATGTAAATTTTTTCAGTCTTGCTCATTTTTGAGAATTTTTAAAATAATTACTTAATGCCTCCCTTTGATTTACTTTAATTATCTTGCATATCTTTCTGAAATCTTTAATTTTAAATTCCTCTGGATACTCAATATATTTATTTAGGGTAGGTCGACTTAACCCTAAATGCCTTGAAAGGAGTCCTATATTAATGTACTGCTCCTTTATTTTTTCTTTTAATGTCATAGTTCATGTATCTCTAGATGACTATCTACAGATGCTTCATTGTCTATGAAAAACCTCCTATAAGTTTCTAATAGCAATTTATACTCATCCCTACCTCTCTCAATAAAACTTTTACTACAATAGTATATGTTTACGTTGTAAGGCATCTCTTTCTCTTGAGTGATAAATATAAAGTCATCACAATTAAAACCATCTGAATAAAAGGCTGATTGCCTATCGTAACCATAACTTCTACACGAATGAGAGAACCCATTAAAGCTACCATCTCCAGTAGTCTTTAAGTCAACTAAAACACTATCATGTCTGTAGTCTGCCTTACCTTTGCAGAACACATCAGTATCATCATCTTGCCAAGCGTTAGCTATTTCTCTTTCTCCTTCAGCTACCAACAAATCCTTAACCTCTTTATGAGAGAATAAAACATCCTGCATACGCATTATCTTATCGTACTCCTTCTGTAGTATTATAGTGGGTGCATCTAAGTTATTAGCCTTAAATTCTTTATACCCCTTAGTAGTCCTTGTTGCTGAGTCAAATACAAGAACCTTTTGATTAAACTCATTAGGTTCAAGCATTGCAACATGGTAAGCTCTACCAAAGATCATTGGTAAAGTTTCCTTTCTAAGCTGAGGATTATCCCTCATTAGCTTATAGGTACGTACATCTTTCTTTATCAATCCCAACTGCGAGTTCGTAACAAACTCGTAGTCGGAATAATAGAAAGAGTCATCCTCTATCTTTTTTATGAAGCTATCTAAACTCATTAAGCTAAGGTGTTAGCTAGTTTTAATAACTTAGATAACTTATCTGACTGAGTCTTTGTAAGTGTATACCCACTCATTTTTTGCTCAACAACTGCACCCTTACCATCTTCTATAGCTTTTACCATCGCTTTGTATTGGCTATCAGATAGCTTAGACTTAGATGTAGCCTTCTTAACGGTTGGTGTACTGCTTTTTACTGCACCATTACCATCATCATCTCCAGTAACTACACCTATGACAGATGCTAAAGCATACCTTCTTGCGTAAGAGATAGCTGAACCTACACCATGTGCATCTTCCTTAGATGGAATGTACATGGTAGATGAGATAAACTCTCCACTTGAATGTGATAAGATTGTTGTTAGCCCACCAATATCTGTAGGCATTTGAAGTATTGCTAATTCGTTATCAGCTAATAAGCTACGAACAGAATCCCAAACTGAGCCTAAGTCTGCGTAATTTGACTTAAAGAAAGGATTCTTTGAATTTTCTTTAGCAGGTTTTAATTGAGCCTGTACTTTAGACAAGGCAAGGGTTAGCTTACCTATTGTTTCAGATTTCTCCATGATTTTTGATTAGTTTAAATTAAATTTATTTTACAAATATAGTAAATTATTTTTACAAAACAACACTACAATAATAATTAAATACCCATGATTTCAAATGGAATCCCATCAGGCAATATTCCATCTATAAGTTCATGTATACTCATAACAAACTCATAATCATAATCTTCTGAGTCTGCATCAAGCACAAACATAAATATCAATCCATCCTTGCTAGGAGCAATAAACACATTAAGTAGAGGCTCATACCTACTAGAAGGTAGGTCGTTAGTTATTGTCACGCTATCCGTATCACTATAGTACATATAACCAACCGATAAATTTTTTAAAGACTTAACTAAGTCGGAAATAAATGGGTGTTTGTTAGGGAAAATACTTGGTGATAGTGAATGATTTATACCACTATTTTCTATAATTGTTTGCAAAGTTTTCATCTCTAATCTCATACCCTAATATTACAAATTCACGATAAGTTAATTCTTTTTCTAGTAATCTTTTGTAATCAATATGATTAAATTTAGATTCTATGGAATTAAATAGACCAACAATTCTCCTTCTAGTAAGTGAAGGAGTGCCATGATAATACTTAGTATTCTTTAAAGACTTACACAGATCTTTAGTGTCTTCAAGTATAGGCTTAATATACTTTCTCTTTATCCTTGACATTAATTTGTACTCAAGGCACACGTTTTTATTTTCATCCCCATAAATGTATAGCCTTGATGTCTGCCCTTTTAATGCTAATTTTGTGTTTATATCTTGCATAATTAAAAAATTAAATCATCCATACACCATATAGGTGTTTTATCTCCAACGTATGCACCTAGTACATTAAAGTCCATATGTTCTACACATTCCAAATGACTCATGCCATCTCGTTCCATAAGTATTTCCACGCATTTAACGTAGGAATATATAATTCGTAGTGAATTATTCTCACAACCTATAACTGCGTCATCAAAACCATCAGCTATTAAAAACTGATGTTCATCTCCGTAGTTTTCTATAATTGCCTCCAGCATTTCTTTTCCTTTACCTTTCATTGCTATATTACTTCTACTTTAGTGTATACCTTAAAAACATCCCAATAATCTCCTATGTGTGAGTGTACCTCGTTATCCTCTCCTACACACACCATAGTTCTACCACCACTTTTGTAATCTAAGAAATCAAAGTGTTGTTTTTCTTGTATAAAGGAATCTATCTCCTTTACATCATCATATTCAGCATACCATTTAAGAGAAGGTGCCTCGTATATTACAAGGTCTATTGATCTTTTAACA
>Ga0208134_1000542_pt1 | contig 24756 bp, 31 predicted proteins | sample VirMetDEL_Mar_31_FD_184515 | JGI IMG/M metagenome (GOLD analysis project Ga0208134, IMG submission 184515) | Aqueous microbial communities from the Delaware River and Bay under freshwater to marine salinity gradient to study organic matter... | ecosystem: Environmental > Aquatic > Marine >... | reverse complement strand
GGTTGGTATTTGGTTTACTCATTCATAGCATCCTTTCCATTCTATGTTCAGCCCATGCGATATTTATCTCATGACTACGGCGATCAGCACTATGCTCCCACTCTTTCGGACCCATCATATCAGCATTGAGCTGATACAAGTCTTGACGTAAGACCTGAGACTGTCGGCTCAGTGCCGTCCACTGGTCAAACCATTGACGACAAAGAAAATCTTCACGAAACATTATAGTTCCTCCATTTTGTATTTGGTTAAAAGATACTGAGCAATCAACTCAGCAGCAAAGGTAGACACACCGCCCATCTGTGTTAGGGCAGTGAGTAGGTCTTGATGAATACGTTGTTGGTTATTCATCACAAAACACCACTATCATTACACCAATCACACCACCCACTAGGGCAGGGATGATGGGCGAGAATATTAATACGTCTATCATTATAATCCTCCAAATAAAAAGCCCCACACCATGTGGGGACTAACCGTCCGTGGTTTCTACGGTAAGATCACAAGGTATATGAAGCCTTGCTCTTACTGCTGAGGTTACGGGTAGAAAAAACCAAAGACCCACCCACTCACAGCTTGGGTATTGAACACAGAAAGCGCCCCATGTAGGACGCTATCAGTATTCAAGAAGTCACACCCCATGCTGATACATGGGGTGCTTAGTTTAGGTATGTCATGGGTGGATCATTCCACCACCTCACCATTGAGAACCTTGAGAGCTTCCCGCAGGTGCTTGAATGCAGCGACATTAACCACGTCACCATCTTTAGGATCATCGGCACGTTTCTGAGCCTTGTCCAGTATCTTTTGCAATTCATCTGCCATGATAAAAGGCTTGGCTACAGGTGGAGGTGACGCTTTCCAGAAGGGTAGATCACGGGCGGCCATAAAAGGCTTGCCTTTAAGTATGGTATCCTTGTCACAATACCAAACCTTATTCTCCTTAGACCACTCAAGGGGTAACATCAAACCAACCCACACCGAGAAGGCACGGGTATGATAAGGTGACGCATCTTGCAAGGCATTGATACGGGCAACCGCTTTCAACGCATCCTTATCGTCATGCCATACTTTGAGTATGGACACAGCATAGTTATGAATACGTTGTTGAAACGTCTCCGCATCCTTGGCTATCTTAACAATACCCGCATCAATTTCGTCATCTTTGAAGAGCTTAGTTACAATTTTTGCCATGATTTTATCTTTCCATTAGGGTTGCATACGGGACGCCCCATCATTAAGACGCCCCTAGATACAACCCCGACCTATGCTATACAGCATAACCTAGTTGGCTAGGCTTAGTCGGAGTTATACCCCCACTGGAAATTCAATACAGTCACCGCTATCTCTAACGGGATATTGTCAAAACAGACAAGCCTATCAGATACAAAAAGTATCTGAATGGTATGCGATTAGGGTAACGTCCCTACACCTCTTACAGTGTAACAACCCCTCATATTATAGCATGGTGGATCAATCCACCTCTCCAGCCAAAGGGAAAACCCTAAGAGTGTATAACTTTGAACACGTCCAAAATTTACACCACGTTTACGTACTATGCTATCGCATTGCTATCAATTTACCGCCACCAAATAGAATTTAAGTCCATGTCATAGCCTATGTATTATCCAACCGCACTTTAAGTACTTGTCAGATATTACAAAATAACCATACCACGTTAAAACCCCTCTGGATTTGTTCCGAGATACCCCTTGTGCATGAGAACCCTATAACCGCCACAAGGGGAGGCAGTAGTAGGGGCGGGAATGAAACCCTGAAACCGTGGCGGCCCTAGTAGTTGGGCGGAAACTGTTTTTCAGAAATTCAAAAACCGTGAACAACCAATAACAGGTAAATCAGGATAAAACACATAGCAAAAGAATGGGTTTTACCTCAATAGGTATGGAATTGCTAATATAATAAGTATGGTTTAGCAACTATAAAGGGAATATATCTATTATTTAATACCTTTAAAAGAGAATGATACTACAACTATAAAGGGAAAGAGGTAGGGGTGATTCGCAAGTAAAGGTTGAAATAGAGTACCTTTAAGTAGTTGTTCAAAGTATCCGTAAGCAAGCTAAGGTTGCGTTATGTATAGACATAATAAGACTGGAGATTATTCATAATAGGAATAAATTATTCATGTATAAGAGTTATCGTATAAGACATAAGGTACAAAAGATAATGTATAAGACATAAGGTACAAAAGATAATGTATAAGACATAATGTATAAGACATAATGTATAATAACTCTTATATAAGACATAATGTATAAGACATAGGGCAGCATGATTGACCTAATGGGGTGGGGGTTTATGTATAGACATAATGAGTATAGGTATAGTGTAAAGAGCTTGACCTTACCCCAACTCACAACCCCTTGAAAACACAAGGAAAAATCCCAATTATGTGATGTCTATAATCCTACATTGTGTATAAAACATAATGAAATCAAGATGTTAGAGATTAAAGTGTCTCATTAACTGAGGAAAACCTTGTGTATATCGTTGTATACAGCATGGGGGGCATGGGCCACACGGGGGGTGTACGTATACGTATATACCCAATGACAGCGGGGAGTCAAATACACTTGGTAACTACATGAACCACTACCTTAACCCCCACACATACGTTATACCTATGGACATATACATAATTCCTATACATAATGTTAATCATAATCCAGCCTCACAGAGCCACCTCCATGCCTACGGTAGGTAGACCCCCATGAATCTACGAGATGACCCCTTAGAGAGCCACTCACAGCCTCTCAGAGGGTATTCTACCTGAAGATAATACCCGACCCTCGCCGTTAAGAACGCTTTAAGTATTAATTGAACACCTGTTCAATAAGTAATAGTAAAAACTTAAAGTTTTCTCTTGACATCTGCACAAAATGTGGTATAATTAAGTATAACTTTAAGTAACTAAGATACTTTAAGTAACTTAGAGTACACTTTAAGTAACTTAGAGTACACTTTAAGTCTATTATTACTTATATATATAAAGAAATAATAATACTTTAAGTACACTTTAAGTACCATCCAAGGATTTTTCTTAGATTCTTTGTCGTTCCCTCTTGACACAGGGGATTTTTTAGGTATAACTACCCATGTCCAAAACTAAAACCTATTCTAGTGATAATGTCCTAGAAGAATTTTACCTAGCACTAGCTGACCAAGACGAAGGAAGACTACGTAAAGTACACATCCCAAGGTCTGACGTCTTCTACATTAGAGAAGCAATATTTCAAGATACTGGCATCAAGTATTCTTTAGATCATGTTGAAAGAGCCATGTACCTAGAGGGTCATCTTGAGGCCAAAGACGTATTTCAACCACGAACAAAAAGGGATTGGGAATAATGCCAGAGATTATCATGGAACGTGTACTTAAGTGGCAGATTATGCCACGCATTATGATGCTTGCAGTGACTGTCTTAACCTACCAAGCAGTTCATTGGTTCATGACCCTACCAGATCCTTCTATACAGCAGTCAGGCCTAGTGTCTATCTGTATGGGAGCCTTAACAGGATGCTTTGCTGTATGGCTTGGCAATGAGAAACACTAATAGTCCTATCCATAAAGAAGTAAATAGGTTTATGTGGATTATCAAAGGTAGATTAGCTCCTGATGAATACAGTGAGCAGGACTACCTAGATGTACATGACACTTACTTCCAAAGACTCTGGGGCAATCATGAGAACTGTGTTCATGAAGAGGGCTTTGAAGAAGCATATAGAGAGAAGTATAAATGAGTAAAGATATGCCTCAAGGTATAAAAAATAAAATGAAAAGGCTAGAAGAGATAGCTAAAAAAACTGGGGGTCAACATTCCAGTAAAGGCAGTGATTTTGATGAACAGCAACGTATTAGATGGGCTGCAATGAAAGAGGTTTTTGATACCTATGTAGATAGAGGTAAATTTAAAGACGCAATGGGTTTAGTTTTTCCTAGATTATACATGAATAATAAAAGAAAGACTAAACAAAATAAAGGTGGTCTAATAGACTACAGGAAAACAGGAATGTTTAAATGATTGGTAAACTCATAGGTAGCCTAACTGGTCTAGCCACCAGTATCATAGACGGTAAGACCCAGATCAAACTTACTGAAGCTGAGATCAAGAAGAAGCAGCTTACAGGAGAGATTGACTGGGATATTGAGGCTATCAAAGCTACTGAGAACTCATGGAAAGATGAATGGATTACTTTACTATTCTCTATTCCACTTATTCTAGCCTTCTGTGGGGATTGGGGTAATGAAATAGTAGCACAAGGGTTTGCTTCACTAGAGGTAATGCCTCAGTGGTATCAGATAGCTCTTGGTGGAATTGTATCAGCCAGTATTGGCATGAGGTCAGTGAGTAAGTTCTTTGGAAAGAAATAATGTAATACCTATCCCTCAACTATCTGAGTTGGATAAGCAGTTTATTGCATTAGAAAAACAACAAGAGTTAATACGAGAGCAAGCAAAGCTCATAGCGGAGAAAACTAATGTCTGAAAAAAAATATGAGCTTTTAGATAAAAAGAAAGATGGTTTAAAAATACTTAAAATTTTACAGGGTGAATCTAGGGCAGGAGAGTCTGGGGATTTACCCCAAGTTAAAGCAAGTTTACTTCGTAAGTATGGCGCAAAACAAATGTCACAGTACTATAGTTCTCTACCTAAATCAGCCATGCCTATAGCAGAAGAAGATTACTACGAAGTACCCACTATAGAAAGAATGCGTAAAGCAGGTGATAAACCTGTAAGGTATCAGTGGATATTAAATGAACCTACTCAAGGCAAAAACAAAGGTGGCCTAGCTAAGAAAACAAAAGGTTTTAAACAAGGTGGTCTAGCAGGTACAGGTCACAATGATATGCGTAAAGGCGGATTATTCAAATGACATTTAAACTATCATCACGTAGTGAAGGAAGACTTGAAGGTATTAATCCTAAGTTAATAGAGGTAGTTAAGACTGCTATTACTCTTACTAAAGTAGACTTTGGTGTTACCTGTGGTATGCGTACCGTAGAAGAACAAGAGAAGCTTGTTGCTAGTGGTGCAAGTCAAACCATGAAGAGTAAACACCTAGAAGGACGTGCAGTAGACCTTGTAGCTTATATTGGCCCCAATGTTACTTGGTCATTGAATAAGTATGATGAGATTGCTGATGCAATGGCTGATGCTGCAGTTGTACACAGTGTACCTATCAAGTGGGGAGCTGCATGGAGTGTAGGTGATATCTCTAAGTACTCAGGCTCAATGGAAGACGCAATGAATGAGTATGTAGATCTTCGTCGTTCCCAAGGTCGTAGACCGTTTATTGATGCACCACACTTTGAAATGATGTAATGTACACTTTTATTCTTCTCGTCTATCTTGGTATAGATAGGAAGCTTATGGAAGAAACAATGGTATTCAACACAATAGAACACTGCAACTACTATGCGAAAGAGATAATAAAAAGATTTAGCACACATGGTATAGCACCAGAAGATCGTGCAGTTGCTTATTGTGTACCAAAGAGATTTGGCGTTGAAGAATAATATACTATAAGTTGGGGGTGAAGCTAGACGCCGGTGTTTCCCCCATTATTAATAAGGAAATAATATGGCTATCCCTGAACGAGTCAAGACTAAGATGAAGGAGGAAGGACTTAAGGGTGTTAATAAACCTAAGAGAACTCCTAATCATAAAACTAAGTCTCACTGCGTTATGGCTAAGGAAGGGGATACCTATAAATTTATCAGATTTGGGCAGCAGGGCGTTAAAGGTGCGGGTAAAGCCCCCAAGACTGCGAAGGATAAAGCCCGTAAAAAAAGTTACTACGCAAGACATGATGCACAAGGGAAGACAACGAGCAAACTGTCAGCAAAATACTGGTCCCACAAAGTCAAGTGGTAGAATAGATATAAAGGTTTAAAAAATGCCCCCTGCAATATATTATCTTGGTGGAATATTAGTTAGAGCTACCACTAAAGCAATTAGAGATCGTTTGATTGCTCAAGGATTTCGTAAAGCTACAAGAGGACAAATTGACAGTAAAATTCCTGTTGTAACCGGAACTGAAAATAATCTTATTGCTCTTATTACCCGTGCTAAAAATGCAATTAAAAGTGATAAGGTTGTAGGTTCTGGTGGACGTAATGTTGCTAGAAGGAAAAAACCTGAAGACGGAAACCTACTTGGTAATAGAGGCCAGTCTGAGTTTGCAAGAAAGTATGGCAAAAGAAAAATGGGTGGCTTTGGTCCAGTTAAAAGTACCAGAGTAAAAGAAGCAAAAGATTTAAAGCTGGCTCAAGGTAAACGAGCTAAAGCTAAAGCTGAATCTTCTGCACTTAAACTAACAAATGCTCAGAGAGTTTTTAAACCTTCTGCAAAATCTTCTGAAGTAGCAGGAAATAGAAGTGGCTCTACCCCAACAATAGTTGCTATTGCACCTAGTGCTTCTAGTGCAGAGGAGGCTTCCTCTAAAATACCTAGTGTGCAAACTAAAGCTAGAAAAACTTCCACTCAAGTACAACGTAAAGCTAGAGCAGATGCTGCTGCTAAACGTAAAGCTGTGGCGGAAAGACCTGCTAAAGAAGGTAGTCTTGTTGGTGATGCTGGTAAGCCTAGTAACCGTAGAGCAGCTAAAGATGCGAATACAACCGCACGTAAAAAAGCTATTGAAAGGGCAGTAGCAGAAGCTAATAAACCTACACGTCCTAAGCTACGTCCAAAAACTAAAGATATATCTTTAAGAACTTATTTGAATCAGGAAATAAAAAAGAAAAAATCTACTATAGCAAAAGAAAAAGCTAAAGCTAAAAAGGGTGGATACACAAGTATTGTTTCAGCTAAAAAAGCTAAAAGCCTCTATTACATGAAAAATGGCAAACCAATGGCTGCAGTCTACAAAGAAGAGTTAAAAGGTAAATAAAATGTACGGAACCAAAAAGAAAACATCAAGCTACAACAAAGGCGGATCAATGCCTATGGTTATGAAGAATGGTAAGAAAGTACCAGCCTATGCTGCTGACGGTGTTGGCAAGATGAACAAGGGTGGTATGACTAAAAAGAAAACTAAAGGCTATAACATGGGTGGCATGTCAAATGTTATGGACCCAATGAAACAGACTAACCCGGCTCAAGGTATGATGAAACCCTTAAAGAAAAAAATGATGGCTATGAATAAAGGTGGTGCTGCTAAAAATAAAGTTATGACTTACAATATGGGTGGCATGGTTAAGTCCCAAGTAGATAACCTTAAAAAGAAAAAATAATGCCTGATCTAACTAAGTCTAAGTTTCATACACAAGGGTACACTATTGCAGCTACTGCTGCAGATGCTGACGCTACCGCTGTGTACACTTGCCCTGCTAACTTTAGTGCTATCACTAGGTACTTACACATAAGCAATAATAATAGTTCTACTAAAAAGGTTTATGTGCAGTTCTATCATGCAGAGGATGAAGAGTATCATTACATAGCTAATGCACTTAGTATGGCTGGTAACTCTGTAGCCAACTTAGTAGATGGTAATTATTTTAATCTGCACTCAGGTGATAAGATTTTAGTGTATGTTGAAACAGCTAATACAATGGAAGTAATAGTTTCTGTAGAAGAGTACTTTGACCCTAATCGCACTTAGTGCATAACGGGGTTGCAATCTTATATGTAGTATGATACACTAACTTGTGGTATAACTATCTCTGGTAAAAAGGAGATAACCATGTTTAAACGAATCATTAAGTCAGTACAAGAAGCACAAGAACGAAGAGTAGCATACTGGCAGCTACAACATATGTCAGATAAAGCTCTTAGAGATATAGGAGTAACACGTGGCGAAATCAGGCAAAAAATCTACCGTTAATGCGGCGGGTAATTATACTAAGCCTACTATGCGTAAGTCTCTTGTCGCATCCGTTAAGGCTGGCAGCAAAGGTGGAAAGCCCGGACAGTGGTCGGCTCGTAAAGCTCAAATGGTTGCCAAGCAATATAAAGCAAAAGGTGGAGGATACACCTCATGAAGATAAAGGCACCTGAAGGTTATCATTGGATGAAACAATCTGATGGTAGCTTTAAAGTAATGAAACATAGTGGTAAGTTTGTTCCTCACAAAGGGGCAAGTCTTACTGCTAATTTTGCAGTACAGAAAGTACATGATGGCCCTAGCAAAAAGTCAAAAAAGTCTTAAGTCTTGGACTAAGCAGAAATGGACTACTAAGAGTGGCAAGCCCTCAACACAAGGGCCAAAGGCCACCGGCGAAAGGTATCTACCTAAAGCGGCTATTAAGTCTCTTAGTGATTCTCAGTATGCCTCTACAACTAGAGCAAAACGAAAAGGCACTGCTGCGGGTAAGCAGTTTGTGGCTCAACCTAAGAAAGTTGCAGCCAAAGTAAAACCGTATAGGAAAAAAACATGATTAGATACATAAAACGTATATGGTGCGCTTTGCTTAACCGTGAGTGTTCATGTAAGAAGTGTGAGTGCGGATGAGAAAACTTACTGAAAAACAACAGCTATTCCTTGATGTATTGTTTGAGCAAGCACAAGGTGATCCTGTCCAAGCTAAACGTCTTGCAGGGTATGCTGATACTGTGTCTTCAACAACTATCACTGCAGTATTGCAAGACGAAATAGCTGAACTCACTAAAAAGTTTATTGCCACTGCTGGTAGTAAAGCTGCATACTCTATGATGCAGGTTATGACTAACCCTACAGACCTTGGCAATAAAGAAAAGATGGCAGCAGCTAAAGATTTCCTTGACCGTGCTGGCTTTGTAAAGACAGACAAAGTAGAAATTAAAGCTGAAAACCCTGTATTTATATTACCGCCTAAAAATGAAAGTTAATAAAACTTGGAAGCTCCCTGAGCCAGAGCTAGTTGATGGTGAGTATGAATGGTTATCTGTCGTTAGAGTAGGCAGAGTTGTGCCATTTGGCTATAGACAAGACCCTGAAGATGATGATATACTACTACCAATCCCAGTAGAGCTAGAAGCTTTAGAAGAAGCTAAGAAGTATCTAAAGCAATACAGCTACAGAGATGTAGCCAACTGGTTGAGTGAGAAGTCAGGTAGATACATTTCTCACGTGGGTCTAATGAAGAGAGTTAAACTTGAACGAAAACGTAAAGCAGAAGCTTCAACGCAACGCTATTACGCTGAACGCTACAAAGAAGCGGCGGCAAAAGCGGAAACCCTCGAAAGAAATCGTATCGGAGCCAGAGCTTCAACCAGTTCCAGCGAGAGTGAAGCCAGAGCCGATTGATGTAGAAAAAGCTCAAGACGTTATCTTTGAGCCTAATCCCGGCCCTCAGACAGACTTTCTTTCAGCATCAGAACAAGAGGTACTATATGGTGGGGCGGCTGGTGGTGGTAAGTCTTTTGCTATGCTGGCCGATCCTGTTAGGTATTTTAATAATCCACTATCTTCTATGCTGTTGGTACGGAGAAGCACAGAAGAACTCAGAGAACTTATCTCAGTCTCCAAACAGCTCTACCCAAGAGCAATCCCCGGGATTAAGTTTATGGAACGTGATAAAACGTGGGTAGCTCCAAGCGGTGCTACTCTTTGGCTTTCATATCTAGACAGGGATGATGATGTACAAAGATACCAAGGACAAGCTTTTAACTGGATTGGTTTTGATGAACTTACACAATGGCCTAGCCCTTATCCTTGGAACTATATGAGGTCACGACTACGTGCTACTAAAGACAGTGGACTTGATCTTTATCAAAGAGCCACTACCAACCCCGGCGGAGCTGGTCATCAATGGGTTAAGAAGACTTTTGTAGACCCAGCCCCACATAATACCAGCTTTGATGCTACTGATCCTGAAACAGGAGAACGCATTGCTTGGCCTAAAGGTCACTCAAAAGAAGGTCAACCCTTATTTAAACGTAGGTTTATTCCTGCTACTTTGTTTGATAATCCTTACCTAGCTGATGATGGTCTATATGAAGCTAATCTACTATCACTGCCTGAGCATCAACGTAAGCAACTACTAGAAGGTAACTGGGATGTAAATGAAGGTGCTGCCTTCCCTGAGTGGAATAGACAGATACACGTAATAGAACCTTTTGAAATACCTAGAAGCTGGTCAAAGTTTAGAGCATGTGACTACGGATACGGTTCTTACTCAGGGGTTGTTTGGTTTGCAGTATCTCCTGATGAACAACTTATAGTTTACCGTGAGATGTATTGTTCAAAAGTTATAGCTACTGACCTAGCTGATATGATACTAGAAGCAGAAGATGGAGAGAAGATACGTTACGGAGTACTTGACTCATCTCTCTGGCATAAACGTGGAGACACTGGCCCAAGTCTAGCTGAACAAATGATTATGAAGGGCTGTAGGTGGAGACCTGCTGACAGGTCCAGAGGTTCAAGGGTAGCAGGTAAGAACGAAATACACAGACGATTACAGGTAGATGAGTTTACTGAAGAACCACGGTTAGTATTCTTTAATACCTGCACTAATACTATATCACAGATACCAGCTTTACCACTAGATAAGAATAACCCTGAAGATGTAGACACACACTCAGAAGATCACCTGTACGATGCAATTAGGTACGGGGTTATGACAAGACCAAGAAGCAGTTTGTTTGACTATGACCCTGCATCACAACGATCAGGTTTTCAAGCAAGCGACCCAACGTTTGGTTATTAAGGAAATACTATGGACGAATTTGAAGAAAGCATGGGAATGGACGTTGAAGAGGCAAGCTCTTTAGAGGACATGAAGGAAGATACCTATAGTGATCCTCTTGCAGGAAGCATTGTGGGTCTTGTACAAAAACATTATAAGAAAGCCTCTGATGCAAGGGAGACAGAAGAAACTCGTTGGATACAAGCTTATCGTAATTATCGTGGTATTTATGGACCTGATGTACAGTTTACTTCCACAGAAAAATCTCAAGTATTTGTTAAAGTGACCAAGACTAAAGTTCTTGCTGCATACGGTCAAATTATTGAGGTACTCTTTGGCAACAATAAGTTTCCAATTACTGTAGACCCTACCACTCTTCCTGAAGGAGTAGAAGAGGCGGTACACTTTGAGTCTAATGACGAAATAAAAAAAGCTCAAGGCCCAAGCCCAGAGGAAACTAAACTACTTCCCGGCGAAACTATGACTGATCTTAAAGAACGATTAGCTGGATTAAAAAATAAACTTGCTCCTGTAGAAGACCAACTTAAAGAAGGTACAGGTAGCACACCTACAGAGATTACTTTTCACCCTGCAATGATTGCAGCTAAGAAAATGGAAAAGAAAATTCATGATCAGTTAGAAGAATCTAATGCAAACAAACAGTTACGTGTAGCTGCCTTTGAATGCGCACTGTTTGGTACAGGCGCAATGAAAGGTCCATTTGCCATAGACAAAGAGTACCCTAATTGGAATGATGAAGGTGAGTATAGTCCTACTATTAAAACTATTCCTCAAACCTCTAGTGTATCTATTTGGAACTTTTATCCTGATCCTGATGCAGCTAATATGGATGAGGCTGAGTATGTAGTAGAACGTCATAAAATGTCACGTACTCAACTACGTAATCTTAAAAAACGTCCTTTCTTTAGAAGCAATGCTATTGATCTTGCTGTAGCTGACGGTGAGTCTTACACCAAAGAATGGTGGGAGCAAGCTATGGAAGATGATGCTCAGGAATCCAAAGCTGAACGTTTTGAAGTCCTTGAGTTTTGGGGCAGTGTAGACACAGAAGTTCTTGAAGGACATGACATAGATATCCCTGCAGAATTAGCAGATATGGATCAAGTTAATGTAAACATTTGGGTATGTAATGGTAAGGTATTGCGTTTGGTTATGAATCCATTCACTCCTTCTATCATTCCTTACTATGCAGTACCATATGAAGTAAGCCCATACAGCTTGTTTGGTGTAGGTATTGCTGAGAATATGGATGATACACAAACACTTATGAATGGCTTTATGCGTATGGCTGTTGACAATGCTGCACTATCTGGTAATATGTTGATTGAGGTAGACGAAACTAACCTAGTTCCCGGCCAAGACCTTTCAGTATATCCCGGTAAAGTCTTTCGTCGCCAAGGCGGTGCGCCGGGACAAGCTATCTTTGGCACCAAGTTCCCTAACGTATCCAATGAGAACATGCAGATGTTTGATAAGGCACGTGTATTAGCAGACGAGAGTACAGGCTTTCCTAGCTTTGCTCATGGTCAGACAGGAGTTCAAGGTGTCGGACGTACAGCTTCTGGCATTAGTATGCTCATGTCTGCTGCTAATGGTTCTATACGGAATGTAGTTAAGAATGTGGACGATTACCTACTAGCACCACTAGCTAAAGCATTCTTCAACTTCAACATGCAGTTTGATTATGACGAAGAAATCAAAGGTGATCTTGAAGTCAAAGCCCGTGGTACTGAAAGCCTAATGGCTAATGAAGTACGTAGTCAACGCCTTATGCAATTCCTTGGTGTGGTACAAAACCCTGTACTAGCCCCCTTTGCTAAGATGGATTATATTGTGCGTGAGATTGCTAAGTCTATGGATCTTGACCCTGACAAATTGGTGAACTCAATGGGTGATGCTGCAGTACAAGCAGAGATACTTAAAAAGTTTCGTGCGGAGAATCTACCACCACCTCAACCACAAGCAGGACCACCACAAGGAAGCCCACAGGGTCCACCAGCAGGGGCGCAGGTACAGGATACTCAAGGTAGCGGTGGGGGTACTATAGGTACAGGCACAGCACCTCAGCCGGGAGAACAAGGCTTCTCAGCTAACACTGGACAAGGACCAATGCAGTGAGTTTAAAACTACTAGTAAATAACCCAGAAGCATGGAAAGCATTTGAAGCGGAACTAGATGAACGTATTGATGCTAGTTACAAAATGTTTTCTCAGTCAGATGAGTCTTATGTAATGTACAGGTTACAGGGACAGATACATGCACTGCAAGCTTTGAAGCAGCTTAGGCTAAAGGTTAATGCTAATGGCTAATAAAGGCTTAAGCTATGGAGAACTAATTGTAGACAATATTATTGGTCTAGATAATGAGTATGAATCCTTTGGAGAAAAACTTGGTAAAACAGTCAATAAAGACGAGATAGGTTTTCTTAAAGATTCTGCTGTAGGTATCTATGAGGGAGCTAAAGAGTTTATAACTAGCCCGATTGATACAACAAAAGAAGTTGTTACAAATATTAAAGACAGTGTACAACGTTTAGGCACACAAGATTTAAACACACGTTTAAAAAATATGTACGGCATTGGGTATGAATCTGCAACAGATGATCAAGTAAGTGCTGCTAGAGAGGCTGTATTTGGTGACGCACTGACTGCATTAGAGTTAATTCCTGCTGCTAAGGCTACAGTAGTTGCAGCCAAAGCAGGTACTGCAGCTATTCCTAGTGGAGTTAAAGCAGATGTAGTAGGTCAAACTAAAGCTTTATTTAGTGGAGACAAAGAGTTTCTACAAGGTACTCCAAGCGCACGTTCAGCTACTCAAAGTCTTAGTGCTGGTTTTACTGGCAGTACTCCCCCTACGTACTTAAAAAGAGATAATCCTTTTATAGAGGATAGAGGTGAAGCACTAAGCTGGGATCAAGTGCCTTTTGAAATAGCTGACGATCAACTAAACCTTTTAAACACTAAACTTTTAATGTTTAGAGAACCTATTGTAGAGTTTGCAGAAACTGTAGCTATACCTAAAAAAGGTTTACTAGGTTCTCAGTTTCTAGCTCAGATAAAAAATAACGAGTCTATTCCAGAGACCTCACTTCAAGAAGGCATCATAGAACCTAGTAAAAGGTATACTAAAGAAGAACTATTAAAAGCTTTAGGTAAAGGCACTAATACACAAGGAACTTTTAGGTCTGTTGCAAACATAGCTGATGATAGGCTTAGACAGTTTGAAACCTATCAACGTCAAAAAAGTGTAGCTTTTAATGGTGGAACAGAACAGTCATATTTTGATATACCTTTAGATAGTACTGTTGGATACCCCGGTAAAAAATTTAAAGCTAATGAGCAACACTATAATCCTGAAACTCTTGTTCATGTTAGAGGCTCTATTATAAACCCTAGTAGTTATGGCTTTCAAAGGTCAGTAACTTTTTTTGATAATCTTATTGAGGATGAGGACTATTTACTTGTAGAAGAACTACAATCCGACTTGCTTACTAAAGGCTATATAAAACCTAAAAATAAATTTGATGCACAATTTAATGCGGCAGTTAATATGTTTGATACCATAAGTTATATTAGCTACAGAGAAGCTTTTGGGTCTGTTGATAAAGAAATTAAAGCAACTATTAAAGAACTTTTAGAAGAAGGTGTAGTAGAACCCACTGCTCCTAAAAGCAAAGCAGGTACCCCTGAATTTGATGCTTTATTTGAGGATACTGGTGCTGTTAGGTCTGAAAGAAAAAAACAATTTGAAGAGTATGTAACCAGAGCTGATGCTATACAAATTGCATATGAAAATAACCTAGATGAGTACTACAATAAAATACAGAAAAAATTAGATAAGAAAAAAATAAATAATGAAATAGACGTTACAGAGATGCAACAAATCTATTCACATTATTTAGAAGCCAAAGATATAGATCTTACTTCAAATATAGGTCTACCACCAATAAGAAAAAACAAGCAAGCAGTAGATGAAGCACTTAAAGTTATAATAGCTAAAGCAGCTCAATCTGGCTTAACTAAAATAGTTATACCTCCTGCAGATCGTATTGTTGCTGCTAGGGGTAGAGAACTAAGTACAAAAGAAGGGGACAGGTTTAACAGAACCTATATAACTGATCTTAATAAATCTTTAAAAGACCTTGAAGATAACTACCCTGTAAAGATAGAAAGACTCGTAGAGCTGCCATATGATGATGCTGGTTCAGATGTTGATGGGCTTAACCTTAGCAAAGAAGGTACGGTTATAGATATCTCAGAATTAATTGCTAATTATAAAGTAGAACAACCAAGACAATTTGCCCAAGGAGGCTTAACAATGAGAGACCAAATGGAAATGAACTTTGCCCTTGGTGGCACAGCAGAGACAGTAGACCCAGTGTCAGGCAATGATGTACCTCCCGGCTCTCTACCGGTAGAAGTGCGTGATGATATACCTGCACGTTTATCTGAAGGTGAGTACGTTGTACCTGCTGATGTTGTTCGTTACTTTGGTGTACGTGTGTTTGAAGAAATGCGTATGGAAGCAAAAAGGGGCTTGCAACAAATGGATGCTGATGGTAGAATAGGTGGTGAACCTATGGAGCCACAAGTACAACAAGCAGAGCTTAGTGATGATGACTTAAATAGTATTATTGAGCAAGCTATGCAAGAGCAACAACCTATAATGGCTAATGAAGGTACACTTGTTGATTCTACTTCAGGTGCTTATAAACCCCCTGAAGTAATTCAGAAGTATGGTCTAGGTCTAGGATCAAGTTTATTTGATCCAAATTTTGGTAAGAATGATTTTTATGATATAGGTGACTACAAACCTTCAACAGGTGACTATGATACTGCTGAAACTATACAAGATCAAGCTGCAAGTACAGAACCTGTATGTGGCATTAACCCGATGACTGGTAATCAACAGGTATATAATAAGGCTTTAGGTAAGTGTGTAGACAGAAAAACGGGAGACGATGAAGGCCCACCACCGGGTGGTACAACAACAACAACAACTTCAACATCTTGGGGTATAGATAAAGAGGGTAATCAAGTAGATTTTGGAGACCCAGAAGCTTTAGAAAAATATATAGACTCACTTAATACTCCTGTTGATCTTCCGGGTACAGAAACTTTAAGGGACTCTGCTGCACTAGCAGGAAAATTTATTCACCCTGTTGCTGGCCTTGCTATAGGTGCAGTTTCTTTATATGGTAAAGTAGATGCAACCACTGATATTGCTGGTTTAAGGGCAGGTAGAATAACCGCTGCTATCTATGGTCACGACAAGCTTGTTAAAGATATTGAAGAAAAAATTGCTGGTTATACAGGCGGCACTGGATTTACTAGAGGTGGTAAGTTTGGAGATACAATAAAAACCAATGATGCTGTTAGGGGTTTATTTGGAACAGGCTTTGGTTTTGCTTCTAAAGCTCATGGTTCTACAAATAAAGAAATTAAAGCGTTTATGGAAATGGTTGATAACCCTAATACAGATCCTGAAAAACTAAAAGAAGTGCGTGAAAAGCTAAAAGAAAAATCTATAGCGCACAGAAAAGCACAAAGAGAACTTGCAAAAATTTCTAGTGATAAAGAAAAGTTTAAACGATTAGAAGCAGCAAGAACGGCAGCACAAGTAGCTCAACAACAAGCTGCAGCTAGAAGAAATCCTAACGTAATTCCTGGAAGTGGCGGTGGTGAGGGGCCAGATTTACTACCTAGCCAAGTTAAATCTGGGTATGTAAGTGGTAATGTTAGGGGTTTAAGTAATCCGCAAAGAGCAGAGATAGATCGTAGTAGCTCTAAAATAGATAAACAAGATGCAGATTCTTTTGAAGATTTAAACACCGGCGGCTTAGTACAAAGACGAAAGAAGAAGAAGTAACAATAAGGCTACCCAGCTACGGCTGGCCCCAACATAAGGAAACAATATGCCTGAACTACAAACTATGGAAACACCAAAGACTGCAGGGTTCGTAAACCCTAACCATAATAATCGTAATCGTAAACGGATTGAAGAAGACGAAAAAGAGATCCAAGAACTTGAGGGTAAAACTCAAGAGGAAGAAGAGGTAGCAGTAGAGGCTACTGAAGAAGAACCAGAGGTTGAGGACAAGAACCTTAGTCGTGAAGAAAAATCTTTTAAGAAACGTTACGGTGATGTTCGGCGTCACATGCAACAGAAAGAAAAAGAGTGGGAAGAAAAGTTTGCTGCACTAGAAGCTCGTCTAGGTCAGGAAAATATTCGGCCCCCTAAATCAGATGAAGACATTGAGTCATGGGCTGCAGAGTACCCTGATGTAGCAAGTATTGTAGAAACTATTGCTGCTAAAAAAGCTCAGGAGATGTTTAGTAAAGCAGAAGATCGTCTGCAAAAACTAGATGCTAAAGAAGCTGAAATGTCACGATCATCTGCAGAGCAAGATATACGTTCTGCTCACCCTGACTTTGATAAACTGCGTGAAGCTGATAAGTTTCATGACTGGGTTGATGATCAACCTAAGTGGGTACAAGATGCCCTTTATGAAAACTCAGATGATGCAGCTTCAGTAATTCGTGTCATTGATCTATACAAAGTAGACAATGGTATGACAAAGAGTGACTATGCAGCAAAACGTAAAGCTGCTGCTGGTACTGTTAAGAAAGCTTCCAAAGCATCTGTTGATGCAGAGGACACATCTGGCTCATTTAAAGAGTCTGATATTGCTCGTATGTCTGCACAAGAATATGAGAAACAAGAAGAAGCAATAACTAAAGCAATACAAACAGGTAAATTTATTTACGATTTATCTGGTAATGCACGATAATATATACTTGACAAATAAAAATTTGTTAGTATAACTAGGGATTAGTATTCAGAAGCCACCATTAGGTCTACCTTCTGTACTAATCCCCTCATTAAAGCTCAAACAAACTAACTAAGACTACCTGTATTAAGTATAGGCCCGTACTTAGATTGACCGGCCAGTTGATCCTAGTATGCACCCTAGAAAACAATCAGCCTCTTCAGATAATGTTTAGCTCAACAAAGCCTAAACTTTATAGGAGGACTTATTATGGCTTTTACAACCGCAACAGGTTATGGGAATTTACCAAATGGTAATTTTAGCCCCGTAATCTATTCCAAAAAAGTACAGCTTGCTTTCCGCAAGAGTACTGTTTGTGGTGATATCACAAACTCTGATTATATGGGCGAAATTTCTGCCCAAGGTGATACTGTTAAAATTATTAAAGAACCAGAAATTTCTGTTTCGCAGTATGCACGTGGTACAAATGTTACAGCACAAGATTTGCAGGATGACGATTTCTCGTTAGTCATTGACAAAGCTAATTATTTTGCTTTCAAAATGGATGACATTGAAGAGGCTCACAGCCACGTCAATTTCATGGACCTTGCAACAAGTCGTGCTGCATACCGTCTAGCTGACAACCATGACCAAGAAGTTCTTGGATACATGGCGGGTTATGCACAGTCTGCTAATCACAGTGCCGCTGGTGCTTTGAATACAACTGTTAATGGTACTAAAGCAGTATCAACTGCTGGTTCTAACGAACTGCTTTCTTCTATGCAACTGCATAAAGGTGACTTTGGCAACATCACTACAGCCTCTGCGGGAACACACTCTATCCCTCTGGCTGCACGTTTGCCCGGTGCTACTGCACTTCCAACTGCTACGGCTTCACCAGCAATGGTTGTTGCTCGTATGGCTCGTTTGCTTGATCAACAGCAAGTTGACAAACAAGGCCGTTGGATTGTAGTTGATCCAGTATTCATGGAAATTCTTGCTGATGAAGATTCACGCTTCATGAATGCAGACTTCGGTGAATCAGGTGGATTGCGTAATGGCTTGACTATTAGCAACTTCCACGGCTTCCGTGTATATTCCTCGTCTAACTTGCCTTCTGTAGGCGATGGACCGGGAACTACTGGTACTGCCAACCAACTGACTAACTTTGGTGTTATCGTAGCTGGTCATGATTCTGCTGTAGCAACTGCCGAGCAGATTAACAAAACAGAAACATATCGTGACCCTGACAGCTTTGCTGACATTGTTCGTGGTATGCATCTATACGGTCGTAAGATTCTTCGTCCTGAAGCAATCGTTACAGCCCGTTATAACGCAGCTTAAGGGAGTAATATAATATGGCTACTTATGACATGACTTCCAGTGATACTGCTGGCGTTGGGGCAAATGTTCTTGCTGTTCCAACCAATGTTGGTAACACTGTACGGACCATTGAGGCAATCTTAGATATTGATGCAATGGTTACTGCTGGTTACTCTGGTGCAAATGGGGATATCTTTCAACTGTTAGAAATTCCTGCTGAATCAGTTATTGTTGCTGCTGGTGCAGAAATCATGAAGTCCTTTACGGCTTCTTGTACTGCAGATATTGACTTCGCTGGTGGCGATGACATTATTGACGGTGCTGCATTAGATGCTGCTGCTGGTACATACCTTGCAAAAGGCACTAACGGCGAAGCTAACGTTGTCAATACAGGCGCAGCTTCTACGTTTGCTGCTGCTGCTTTGGCATGTGTTGGTGCTGCCGATACCATTGACGTTACTATTGCTGGTGCTGCACCCGCTACTGGACGCCTTCGGGTATACGCAGTAATTGCTGATGTTTCGGCTGCTCACACTGAAGCTGCTGTTGCACAACGTGACTTGGTGTAATAAAACTATATACTTTGGGGCTGGCTATATGCTGGCCCCATTGGTGTATCAAGTTTACAGAACAAAAAACTCTTGGTATAATTTTAAGGGATTGTAATGGCGTATACGTATTTAGATATTACTAATGAAGTCATTGCTCGTTTTAACGAGGTTCCTCTTACGTCTTCTAACTTTACTGCAGCTAGAGGGTTTCAAATACAATGTAAAAATGCAGTAAATGATGCTATTGATTTTATTAATACAAGTGAATTTAGTTGGCCTTTTAACCACGATACACAGACAGATACTTTAACTGCTGGTACTACAAGATATACTATTCCTACCACTGCAAAGCATGTAGATTACGATACCTTTAGACTTGTTAAGGATACATCTTTAGGTGCTTCTGGGGGTAACTTAAGTCTGTTAGATTATAAAGACTATTTAAAAAGCTATATCACACAAGAAGATCAGACAGATGTTGGTGGCGTACCACGTAATGTGTTTAGAACCCCTGACAATAACTATGGTCTATACCCTTACCCAGATAAAGCGTACTCTTTAAAGTACGAATACTATTCCTACACAACTGCTATGTCAGCAGCTACAGACGTTCCTGCAATACCTGAACAGTACAGAGGTGTTATAGTAGATGGTGCTACAGCCTATGGATATCAGTATAGAGGTGAATCACAACAGTTTCAATTAAACTTTCAAAGGTTTGAGGCTGGTATTAAAAATATGAGAAGTCTTCTAGCTAATAGGGTAGACTACATAAGGTCTAGCATGATTACAAGGTCATCAAAATCTACAAGCGCATTTGGTTAAGGATTAACTATGGCAGACGAATCAGGTCTTAATCCTTTTATCTTTCCTTGTCAGGGTGGGTTGGTACTTAACCGATCTACTTTTACTATGGACCCCGGTCAAGCGTTTGAGTTACAAAACTTTGAGCCTGACATTAAAGGTGGCTACCGTAGAATAAACGGTTATGCTAAATGGAATACTAACATAGTCCCACAGACTGCTGCCTCTACTGAAAAAGTATTAATGTCTGCTTATCATAAGGGGGAGATTATTGCTGCTAGAGGTACTAAAGTTTTTAGAGCATCTAATGCAACTACGCTTCTTAATGGCGCAGTAAACAGTTCAGTTACCACTCTTACAATAGACAGCACTACAGATTTTAGTACAACAGGTACAATCCTTATCGGTACAGAGCAGATTACCTACACAGGTAAAAGTGCTACACAGCTTACTGGTTGCACACGTGGGGCTAACAGCACTTCTGCTGCTGCACACTCAGACAATACTGCTATTTCTCAGTACTGGACACAGATAGATACAGGTAGGACAGGGGCAGAAAAGTATTTCTTTTATAGACAAAACTTAGCTGGTACTGATACCCTTATATTTGCAGATGGTGTTAATAGAGCTTCTTACTTTTCTTCGGGTAACTCAGTAACGGACATAAATGGGACTAATGCACCTACTGATCCTAAATTTGTAACAGGGCATAGAAATACTTTATTCTTTGCTGGTATGTCTAGCAACCCACAAGAGCTTGTTTTTTCTGCTCCATACTCAATTACAGATTTTACACCGGCTAATGGTGCAGGTTCTATTAATGTAGAAAATCCTATTACTGGTTTGTTTCCATTTCGTGACTCTCTTATTATATTTTGTGAAGAACGTATATTTAAATTAGTTGGCAATAGTATAGCAGACTTTCAGTTACTTCCTGTATCTCGTAATGTTGGTTGTATGAATGGTTTTACTATTCAAGAATTTGCTGGTGATGTTGTATTCTTAGCAAGAGATGGTCTTAGAACTATTGCTGGTACTGAACGAATTGGTGATGTTGAGCTTGGAAGTATTAGTACTGCTGTTCATCAACTGTTTAGTAGCTATAGTAATATAGATGAGTTTGATTCTTTAGTTGTACCTGATAAAACTCAGTACCGTATATTCTTTTGTGATACAGATGCAAGAACTAAAGCAAGAACTAAAGGCGTGATATGCCACAGGACAGAGCAAGGCTATGAGTTTTCTGAAACACTAGGTATTCAACCTTCTTGTACAGATCACATTAATGATGATGGTGTTGTATATATTACGCATGGTGGCTACGATGGGTACGTATACAGACAGGAGCAGGGTAGTTCTTTTGACGGTACTACTATCATAGGACGATACAGATCACCTGATTTAACTATGGGTGACGCAGGTATACGAAAGAACTTTCAAAGAGTTATCATTAACTATGCTCCTGAAGGTGCAGTAAACTCTGACTTATTTGTACGTTATGACTATGAAGACCCTAATGCACCACGTCCTGCTGCTTACCCTTTTGACAGTACTAAGGTTGTTGCTATTTATGGTTCATCTACATACGGTACTGCTACATACGGTGGTCAGTCTAACCCTCTTGTTAGGCAATCAGTAGAAGGTAGTGGTTTTGCAATAGCACTAAGAGTTGTTGATAATGGTACGTCAGAACCTTACTCACTCAAAGGTTTTCAGTTAGAATTTGATGCAGCCGCAAGGCGTTAAAGGAGAAATAAATGGCTGGTTATACACGGCAGTCCACATACACAGATGGTGATATTATTGATGCATCAGACTCTAATGATGAGTTTGACCAGCTTTTAGCTGCTTTCAATGCTTCCTCTGGACACACACACGATGGTACTGCTGCAGAAGGCGCAGCTATTACTAAGCTATTAAGCAATACACTTACCTTTGGTGCTGGCAGTGCTGGCACAGATATTACAATAACTTTTGATGGCGAGTCAAATGATGGTGTACTAAAGTGGATGGAGGATGAGGATTACTTTGAGTTTTCTGATGATCTACTTATTGCGTCAACCGAAAAAGTTCAGATTCGTGATACTGGTATTTATCTTAACTCTAGCACTGACGGTCAGCTTGATGTAGTAGCTGATGGTGAGGTGCAAATTGCATCTCCTATTGTAGATATTAATGCTTCCACAGGACTAGCCTTAGATGGTGCTAATCTTAACTCTGCATGGACTGTCAATACAACTAATAAGATTCAGTTTCGTGATACTGGCATCTACCTTAATTCTAGTGTAGACGGACAGCTTGACATTGTAGCTGACACAGAGATACAGATTGCTGCTACTACCATTGACATGAATGGTGCTGCAGACATCTCAGGAAATTTAGCTGTAGGTGGTAATCTTACTGTAGCTGGTAATGCAACTGTAACTGGTACTACTACCTTTAATGGCGGTACAATTACTATTGGTGATGCTGCTACAGATAACGTTGTGTTTGGTGCTGATGTAGACTCCCATATTATACCTGACGATGATGACACATACGATTTAGGTTCAGCAAGTCAAGAGTGGCGAGACCTTTACATAGATGGTACTGCACATATAGACACACTAGACGTTGATGCCAATGCTACTGTAGCTGGTACTCTTGGTGTTACTGGTGTGTTGACAGGTTCTTCGTTAGACATTTCAGGTGACATAGATGTAGACGGTACAACTAACCTTGACGCAGTAGACATTGATGGTGCAGTACAGCTAGATGCTACGCTTACAGTTGGAGCTAACGATCAAGGCTATGATGTAATCCTGTACGGTGATACAGCTTCAGCTAACATGACTTGGGATACTTCAGCAGATGATCTTATTTTTAATGGTGCTGCTGGTCTTATTGTACCTGACGGACAACTAACATTAGGCTCTACTGCTGTTACATCTACTGCTGCTGAGTTAAACCTTCTTGATGGTGTATCAGGCTTAGTACAGGCTGACTTAACTAAGTTAGCTGCTGTAGATTCAACCGCTGCTGAACTTAATATTGTAGATGGTGGCACTTCAGCTACTTCTACTACTGTAGCTGATGCAGACCGTGTTGTTATGAATGACAATGGCACTATGGTGCAGGTTGCAGTAACAGACTTAGCTGCATACTTTGATGATGAAATCACTGCTATGCCTAACCTAGTTAGTACAGGGGCTTTAAACTCAGGCAGTATTACCAGTGGGTTTGGCACTATTGATACTGGCTCTAGTAATATTACTACTACAGGTGTAGGTGCATTTGGTTCACTAGACATTAGTGGTGACATTGATGTAGATGGTACTACTAACTTAGACGTGGTAGATATAGACGGTGCTGTCAATATGGCAACAACACTGTTGGTTACAGGGGTAGCAACACTTACAGCTACACCTATAGCGAACGCAGGTATATCTGTAAAGAACGGAGCTACTTCCGCTGGCTTTGTAGAGTTCTTTGAGGACTCAGATAATGGGACTAACAAGGTAACACTGATTGGTCCTGCATCTACTGCAGATGTGACCTTGACACTACCCACAACTACTGGTACACTAATAACATCTGCATCTGCAATAGACGAGGCTACAGCGTTAGCCATAGCATTAGGATAATAGAAAAATGGCTAATACATTTAAAACGATTACACGGGATGTAGCACCAGCAAGTGCTGGCACACCTGAAACACTATACACTGTGCAAAGTAGCACTAGGATTATTATTCTAGGACTAACCCTAGCTAACGTACACACCTCACAGGTTACTGCTTCAGTTACTTTAGTGAGTACAACTACTCAGACCTCTCAGACACAAAACACTACAGCACACTTAATTAAAGATGCTGCTATCCCAGTAGGCTCAACTCTAGCTGTACTGGATGGTAAGATCGTAGCTAACGCTGGTGACATCATCAAAGTAGATTGTTCTGTGGCTGATAAGGTTTCAGTTGTAATGAGCTACATGGAGATTGACAGCTAATGGCAGGATATATTGGTAATAAAGCGGTCAACCTCAGTACCTCTGGTGCAGATATTAGTGGCACAGCTAACCTAGATGCGGTGGACATTGATGGTGCAGCTAACTTTGCTGCAGACGTAACCTTTGCAGACGGTGCAGATATTATCACTGCTTCAGCAGGCACATCCAACTTTCGTGCAGGGGTAAACGCAGGTAACTCAATAGCCTCTGGTGGTAATTATAACGTGGTCGTGGGCGATGAGGCAGGTACTGCAATTACTACTGGTGATGGTAATGTAGCTGTAGGTTTTGACGCAGGTAAGGCAATTACTACATCAAGCTCTAATACAGCACTAGGCTATGAGTCACTTACTGCCTTAACCACAGGTAACAGTAATACAGCAATAGGTTATCGGGCATTAAAAACAGACACTCTGGGAGATAGAAACGTAGCGGTAGGCAACGAGGCTTTGTCTACACAAAACTTTACATCGTCCACAGATTCTTACAATGTAGGCGTAGGGTATCAAGCAGGTAAGGCAGTTACAACTGGCACAAACAATACCCTCATAGGTGGTTTAGCTGGTGATGCAATTACAACTGGAAGTCAAATTACAGCCATTGGGCAGCATGCTGCAGGTAAAACAACAACGGCATCAAATAATACTGCCATTGGTAGAACCGCTATGT
>Ga0208134_1000541_pt1 | contig 24828 bp, 37 predicted proteins | sample VirMetDEL_Mar_31_FD_184515 | JGI IMG/M metagenome (GOLD analysis project Ga0208134, IMG submission 184515) | Aqueous microbial communities from the Delaware River and Bay under freshwater to marine salinity gradient to study organic matter... | ecosystem: Environmental > Aquatic > Marine >... | reverse complement strand
AACAGGCAGATGATTTAGGGGTGTTCAATCCTGCGGCATTTCGTAGATCGTTTGATAGCTTGGGCAAGGAAGTTCAAGATGCTTTGTTTGGCCAAGCAGAAGCTAAAAGGCTTAACGGTGTTTTAAAAGATTTTGCACTGGTAGCGCCTGATCCGGTGAGGGGTGGATTCCGGTTTGGGTCTGTCGCCCCGTCATCGATTACGAACCCAAACATGCGTAATATTGTGCAGAATTTGCAGGCGGATGTGGCCGAAGCGCAGGCGCAAAGTTCTAGCGCATTGTTCAACGCCGTTAAAACAGGCCGGATAGACGATGCCGATGCGCTGGTTCAAGCGGCAGTAAAAGATCCAAAGCTTGTAGACGAGCTTATCAACAAAGTCCCTTCGTATAACTTAGACGAGCCTTTTGGTTTACAGGACGCCATGATGTCTCGGATTGTTCGAGAAGCGTTTCCAAAAGGGATTACAGAGGAAGCTGTGGCCTCCGGTGCTTGGAGAGATGCCATGGCAGCGTCCATCACCAACCTTAATCAAAGAGGTTCTTTGTCGAAGGTTCTTGGGCAGGATGTTGTTCGAGACTTGGTGAAGCTCACCAAGATTCCAGTTGGTGATCAGGCACTCAAGGGCAAAGGTGGTCTAGCCGCCCCCACGTATGTCGCCGGTTTGGCTGTTGCTTTGATCGCCAACCCTGCGGCAACGATTCCTTCCGTTGCTGGTATATTCCTCAGTTCTAGGATATTGCGAAACAAAACCTTTCTTAATTTGCTGACACGTCCAAACATCAGGGCTGGAGAACTGAAGAAAGGTATAAGAGCTTTGGCTGATGATCTTATGGCCAAGGCTAAAGCAGATGGCGTGACACTGACCCGACAGCAAGCTACGGCAGAAGCAAAGAAGCAGCTTGGTAATCTGAGCGTGTTCCGGCGTCAGGTTAATGACGTTATTGGCAAAGAGCTTCGGCTGATAAACTCCACATACGCTTCAGGGTCGCTTGATCCGGACACGCGCCGAGAAATAGGCGAGACAGTGTCTCAAGGCGTAGAGGCAGTGCGTCCCGTTGTTCAGGATATTCAGCAGCAGATTCCGGCTGCGGCACAAGCAGCGCAAGAGATGAATCCTCTACGACAGCAAGAAATTAACAAGCTCATGACAGGACGACCCTAATGAAGCTTTCCGACCACTTTACCCTGAGTGAGCTTACCAAGTCGTCTACCGCTGAACGGCTGGGCATTGCCAACGAACCAGGGTCCACGGAAATAGAGAACTTGATCATGGTCTGTGACCAGATTCTTGAGCCTGTCCGTAACCATTACGGTATTCCGTTTGCGCCTAACAGTGGCTTTCGCGATCTCTACCTCAATCGAGAGATTGGATCGTCTGATAACTCGCAGCATGTAAAGGGCGAGGCTGTAGACTTTGAAGTGCCGGGTATCCCGAACAAGGAAGTCGCACTATGGGTCAAAGACAACTGTGAGTTTGATCAGTTGATACTGGAATTTTACAAGGAAGGCATCCCGGACTCCGGCTGGGTGCATTGCAGTTACACGATTGCTAAAGAGAATCGAAAGTCTGCGCGTGTCTTTGATGGCCGAACTTGGACCGCGTTAGATGGCTAATTACTACACAGCTGAAGCGCCGTTATCTTATGAAGATATTCAAAGCACCGCTCAAGCACCTAGCGTTTTACCAGCACAGAAACAATCTCTTTCCGGAGGAATAAGTTCTCTTGGCCTTGAACCATCAAATCTTGGCCTTGGACCATCAAATCTTGGCCTTGGGATTACAGGAACAAATTTTAGTGGTATTAATCCCAGTGTAAATGTTTCAACCCCAATGGGTGATCTTAACATTAGTTTGGCGGACGTAGCCACAAGTGCAGCTATTTCAGCTGTAACGGGAGTCCCTGGTCTTGGAATGGTTGCAAATGCAATTGGAAATGCGTTTGGGCCTTCTACGGGAACGTCGTTTGGCGTTGGTGAGCAAACAGGGTCTGGCATAAGCAGTGGGCAAGTTGCTGGGTATGGCACCACGACAGGAGGACCAACGGATTTAGGAATCAATGCTTACGGACAAGCCGTTGACCCCAATGCCGAAGCCGTGACGGGACTAGCAGCGGACGTTGAAGCAGCGGCACAAGCACAGGCAGAAGCCTCGGCAGCAGCAACCGCCGATGCGATGGGCGGTGCGCCGGGTGACGAAATGGGTGGTCACGAATTTGCACAGGGCGGTATCTTGCAACTAGGCGGGTATTCCGCTAATCGACAAGGTGGCGCAGAGACAAGCAACTTTTATTTACGCACTCCCGAGCAAGGCATCGACTTCGGAAGCTTTGGCGGTGATAAGAACCTTCTCAACCTCACGGGAAACTACGGTGAATCTACCTCAGAAGTAACTCCGGAGGCTCTGGGCATTCCTCAAGAAGCCATAGATTACTTCCGTCTCAAGAATCAAAAACAGGAATCAACTGGCTACAATGTTGGAATACGCGCCATGTTCCCGGACGGTGTGGTCCCCGACTTCATGGACAGAGTGCTTCGGCCTGAATATGTAAATGCCAGCTTTGGCCAAAGTGAATCCACGTTCCAAAACGTACAAGGGGACACCTTTACGAATTCTGACAGGCGCCGGGGCATTGGAGGCCAAGGACAGATTCTGCGCGGCATGTTTGGAAACGACGCTCCGACAGTCGGCGTTCAGTACTACGAGCCCAACAAGTTTGATAAACAAATTTCAGGAAACGTTAATTTCCCTGTCGGAAAAGGAAACCTCGACCTTTCTGCGGTAAAATTCATAAATGAAGGTCGCGACAACAGTGAGTCTTTTAAGGCTGGAGTCAACTACCCCGTTGGGCCGGGAACTATATCGGCAGAGGGTGAATTTTATAGAGACCCAGAAACAGGTCAGGATGAAAACCGTTTCGGAGCACGTTTTAGGGTTCCACTTAATTAGACTATTTAGCCGAACCCCAGTTCTCGCCCAACCCTACGTCTACCCTAGACGGTATGGATAAACCCGGCGCACAGTTCTCCATCAAACCCTTGATCTCGGCCACCTGTTCATCGCTCTCTATTGAGAAGCAGAGCTCGTCATGAACCGTAAGCATGGGCCAGTGTCCATGGTCCATGCAGTCCTTCATCGCTTGCTTAGTCTGGTCTGCCGCCGAAGCTTGGATCAAGCGATTGAGGGCCTTGTATACAAAGGCCACTTGATACCGCTCCGGGTTCATGCTGGCCCAGTTCTTATCTCTCTCCTCAACAGGAGTATTGAGAACATCCGCCCAACGCTCTTCGAGCTTTTCCGCATGGATAGGCTTCTTGTATTCCTTGGAGTAGCCCTTCAACTCACGCATGGGGAAGCGGCACTTACGTCCCAACAAAGTCCTTAGTTCAGAACGCTTTGAAGCGGCGTCCATTACAGAGGATGCCAGCGCCCGAATAAACGGCACTTTCTCGTCGTATTCGTTGCGGAGTTCTTTCGCCTCTTGGAAAGGTATGTCGCCCAAGGTTGCTGCCAGCTTGCCAATGCCCATGCCGTACATGATGCCCAAGTTAATCGTCTTGGCGTGAGTGCGAGTTACTCCGGCCATGTCCGCAACGATTTGATGGAAGTCCAGATCGTCATTCTGATACTGTCTGGCAATCTCTTTTACCTTCTCGTTGTCCCTTGTGGCTGGTGCCAGAGATGCGTAATGCATCATCCACCGTGGCTCTTGGGCGCTGTAGTCAAAGCTGCCCCACCGGCATCCCTCCTCCGGTACAAACAGACCACGGACCAGGGACTTTATCTCTGGATGTCTGGACGGAACTTGCTGCAAATTCGGATTGCTTGACGAGAATCGACCTGACACAGTTCCACCTTCGTCAGAGCGCAACTGGTTAAACTGACAGTGGATGCGGCCATCGTGCTGATGATTAAGAATCGTATCAACAAAGGTCGTATTCGCTTTGTTATACTCACGAATCTCCAGAATTTTCTGAGCAATGGGATGATCGTGGGTTTTGAGGAAGTGCTTTGTAAAGCTGGGCGCGTCTGACTTCTCCGTTCTCTCATACTTGAGACCAAGGTTGTCAAACACCGCAGCCAAACTCTTGGCGTTCCAAGGCTCGAGGTGAATATCTGCCTCATCCTTAACCTCTTTCAGAAGCCTGTCTTCTTTTCCTTGCAAAAGCTTCTTGGTTTGTTCCGCCTTGTCTACGTCAACCCGAACGCCACGACGCTTCATCTCAAAGATCATAGGCAAAAGCGCAAGCTCTGTTTCCAGAATCTTCTCGCAATCGTCCTCAACCAGTTTCTTATGAAGCACGTTCCACAAGCTAAGAGTTAGGGTAGCGTCCATCTCAGCGTAGTTGGCCACCCTTTCTGCCGGCAACTTCCACATCTCTGCCTTGGCATCCACACCATGCTGGCTGGCTGCTCTCCTGAGATCCTCTTCCGCCTTCCGCTGTCCAAGGTACGTGGACCCCAGAGCGTTAAGAGAATAACTGAACCTGTTCTCATCAAGCAGGGGCGCCGCAATCATTGTGTCCAGAATACGACCCTTAACCGTAATACCTTCCGATAACAGCCATCCCAAGTCATACTGTGCATTGTGAAACACCACGGACATGCCGTGGTCTAATTGGTCTTGGAGCCACCTGAGTACGAGATCCTTTGCCATGTTCCCCCCACCTTCGTGGGCAATCGGCAAGTAGGCGCTCCACTCAGAGGCGGCGACAGAAATCCCTATAAGGTTTCCATCGTTTCTAACCCACCCTGGCCCCAAGTCTCTTAAATGCGGATCCTTTGTTTCAGTGTCTATGGCGATAATTTTCTCGCCGGACAGGTCCGGTAAATGTTCCGGAGGGAACCAGACCTTCTCGTCAAACAAGTCCTCACGCATCTTTGTTTTCCATCATCGCTGCCCACAAGGCCATGTAAGCAGAAGCGTCAATGCCGTTATCCGGCTTAACCTGACCCATCTCGTTCCTTGCCACCTTTAACAATGCCATGCAAAGGGCAACGTCTTGTGGCTTAACCTCAACTTTTAAGTATGCGCTCCAGAGGTCTGCCGCCCTTTGATGCATGGTGGTGTAGTCGCCATATTGCTTGGCGCGATCTCCGCTTACCAGTGACGCTGCTGTTTTTAATGTCTCGTCTGGTTTCATAGGTCGTAATACCGATTCGTTTCCGGCAGCATTATATGCAGCGCCTTCTTAGTCCTCGTAACAGCGACATAGTACACCCTGTGTTCAGTCGCCGGATTCCTTTGATATTCCTTGTGAGCCGCATAAGACAAGTCCGGAATGACCAAGACGTTGTCGGCCTCTCCGCCCTTCATTGAGTGTATAGTACTAACCTTTATTCGCGGATTACGCACGTTGTCTTTGCGCTTCAACGCATTGAGAACGTAGTTCTTTGTGTCTAGGTCAATCTTACCCAACGCTCGATGCCACCGGACAGAACCATCCAGAAGTAGCCCCATGCCGTCTTGAGCCTCCGACATACTGATCATGGCGTCCGGATCAAGCCCCAAAAGGGCCTTGGAACGCGCTCCGAAGCCCCGTGAGTAGCCTTTCTCCATTTCCATGAAGGTGTAGACGTTTCTTATCTTGGTGGGCGTCAGCGGCTCTCCTTTGGCCCATTGCTCCCAATCGTGAAGTGCTTCGTATGTTTTGGCCGGAATACTGGGGTGACCATTCCGGCTGTAGACCCAACCATCGTCGCGCAAAGCTTGGGCATATTGGGAAGCAATTCTGTTTGTCCGCGCCATGACGCACCACTCCCCCTCATGAAACGGTACATCCCAAATGCTCTGGTGAACGTGGACGCTGCCTTCTTCATCCTTGGGTCGCCAAGTCTTCGGCGCCCTGCCCTCAATCCGACAGACGATGTTCTGTGCTTCCTGCCACGTTGTCTTGGGTAGGCGATAAGATTGCTCAAGAACCGTCTTTTTCTCTGTCGCGTTTAAGAACGCTCCAACATCCGCACCCTGGAACCCCATGATGGCTTGGTCATCGTCGCCCGTGAACACCTGTATGCGAGGCTTCTTCCGCAGTACATCGACCATGGACCATTGAAGGGTAGACAGATCCTGCGCTTCATCTACAAACAGCGCGTCTATGTCCGGTCCATCTGCTGATCTAACGAAATTTGATATCATGTCCGTGAAGTCGATCTTCTTGCGGACCCCTTTGTAATCCTCATAGGCCGATACCAAACGTTTGAGTTCAGACCAATCGATACTGTAATCCCCCAACTGCCTGTGCATCTCCTCAAGGCTCAAGCCCTTACTCCGAGACAGGTGGTACTGGCTCATGTAAAAGTCGCCCTTGGACACCCCTACAGTGTCAAAGTCGGTTTCAATGTCAGACCGCCCCTTGTTTCCAAAAGGTATCCCAACAGCTTCGCCAATCTCCCGCATCTCCGCAGGACCAATAACTTCGTCTGAGCTATAGCCCCCAGCCCGGAAAGCCATGGAGTGAAGCGTCTGGAAGTAAGGCATGTCCCGCTCGTCAATCCCCCAATCTCGGCACACACGCTCTCGACTTTCCTTTGCAGCCTTTCTGGTGAAAGAAACACAGGCAATACGGTCTGGAGGTATGCCCTGTTCAATACACTCACGTATCTTATTGGAGTTGGTCTGGGTCTTACCCGTGCCGGGTGGCCCAAGGATGGTTTCATGCTGATCGGTCAAAACGGTGGATCCTCTGGCTCAAAAGTTACGTCGGGCAGGTCAACCTCGCCGCGATGCATCTCCGGTACACACCAAACACGCACAGACTTCCATTGATCGTTGTTGTCTCTGAAGCGATAAGTCTTGTCGGACTCCGCTCCATTGTTCATTTCTTTTAGGCGCTCGGTGATCTGACCCCGTGTGTACAACGTAAAGTTATTGCGCTTTAAGAAATCCTGTAGAGAACTAAGCTTGAAGTATGTCAGGCCCTCATCGGTCCACGGCTTACCTGTTAACAGTTCTTCCGGGCTGTGTGCCTGTATCCTCGAAGTGCAGAAGATTTCCAGCAGTTCCACGAACAGACCCTTCTGGGTCAACTCTTCCGGCACAGATATCCTTGTTGCATCGCTCAACAGGCCATCCACCAGATCGCGCCAATCGGCTTCCTTCATCCGCGCTGGCATCTTGTACATTTGCTCCATGCAAGCCCTCTGGAACTCCACCTGCATCTGTAGCTGCTTGGTAGACAACTCCAATCGCGCACCGTCCACGTCCACGAACCAGACAGGGGGCTCAGACTCTACGACCGTCAGACCACCGACAGGAACATGAGAGTTGGCATCGCCTACCCCGAACTTACGCGACCGGCACAAGGACTTGTTGCAATGCCCGTGCAGCGGCTCAGACTTACAGGTGTAGAAATACTCTTTCTTCTCCAGCTGTTCCTGCACAAGGACCACTTCCCGCGCCGGCAGAGGAGGATTGCAGTAATCCTGGTTATGCTTCTCCAGAAGCTCCTTCCAATCGTTTGGCGCGGCCTGTTTGTAGTACACACCCACGTTCAGAAGAGTCATGTTCCGGCCACCTTCCGGTGTGCCGAACTCAGTAAGTTGCTGGAGGCAAGGCGGTCCATCGGGCAAGACCCCGTTATCGCCGCCCAAGGATATGTTGGCCAACTGCTTGGCAGTTACCCGCGCCTTCTCCGCCGCCGTCAGGAACTCTGCCAGTGACATAGAGTCACCGTTCTTCTTCAGCGCATATCGGGTGGTGTACTTCGCGTTCTGATAGGGCAGATTGATAAAGTTACCCACGTCGCCTCGTTCCGCCAGCAGTTCTTCCTGCTTCGGAAATATCTCGCAGTTGCCCCAGCCCAAAGCCGATGCAAACTCCGCCAGACGGTCGCGCATCTCGGATGCCGCAACCCGCTCTGACATAAATAAAAACAAATGAGCGCCGCCAGACTTGGATCGACACATGACCAAGGGCAGCTTAAACCTCTTAACCTTCGCCAGGAGAACCGGAAGGTCGAGGCTGTAGTCGTCTATATCCAACGCGCCGAACTGGCACTTGTTGGTCTCGTCAATAGGAATAGACCCAACGCCAAGAGAGCCGTCCAAGTGTTCTTGAACGAGCTCCACGGTCAACGGTTCACGGACAATGTTATACTTTGCCTGTTGCTTGCCGTTTTTCTGGCGACCTAAAACGTCTGTCTGTCCATGGGCTCCTTGAGATCCGGTAAATAGATCAAGAAACCTCTGCGCTGAATCTTCCATCAGAATAAACGGGACCCGCTGTTAGGCGGGTCCCTGTCACTCAGAACGGCACGTCTTCGGTTGATTGATCACTAATGGCCTCAACCTCGGCGGGTGGAGGAGCAATCTTCAGTTCTCCCGAACTGATCGACGTGTGCAACTCCCGGCACTCAGTGTACGCCTCCATCGATGGAACAGCGCCTTCCAAAGCAATGCTCCACGACCCCCACGATCCTTTGTCGTTGCCGTCTTCGACAGACTTGAGGCGATACGTACTGGCAAACGAGGGCATGGTCTTGCCGTTGTGCTTCTGCATCATCATCATCGACAACCAGAGGCGGCTCTTCTTCAGCTGCGTCTTCTTCATATCGACAATCGCATTCTCAAGGTTGCCGTCTTCATGAACGATCTTGATGTAATGCTGGGCGGTGCGGACCAGTTCGTTGCCGTTGTTAAGCAACTCCATACCGGAGTCCTTGTCTCGAACCGCTGTACGAACATCGTTTGAGTCCGCCGCCAGTTCGCCCAAGAATCCACCGCCTTGGTTACGCGGCACGAATTCCAGAAACTTCATCTGGAAATGCACGGGAAGCACGATGACGCCGTCGTCAGCATCCCAAACCTTGTTCGTCACGGTGTTGAAGATGTCGCCCTGACTAGCACCTTCGATAAAAGCCGCGTCACTCTTCTTCAGTTGTGGTGACAGAGCTTGGATGATCCTCAAAAACGGTATCTGAAGATCCGATGACGTTACTTCTTCAAACCCAAACCCCGCGTCGTCTTCAAAAGCGGCGGCGAGTTCTGCTGGTAGTTTTCCGTTTGATTTAGCCATAGTTCATTCTCCTTTAATTTTTGCGTATGTTCCAATAGATGCGTTGAATAGTTCCAGGTCGATCTCCTGACCCGTCTCCACGCGTTCCTTAATTAACTTTTTAAGGGTGGATGGTTCGACCCATGTCTTAGCGGCAGTGTCGAAGCCTTGGTCTTCAAGATCCGCTTGCATTGCTCTAGCCCTGTTGTCTTCAGACACGGGAAACGAAACGCTGACCTGATTCTTTATAAAGTCAGACGCGCCGATTTCTCGTAAATGAGACAACGCAATGTCGCGTTGCAGAGGATCTTTCGGCATCGTGCCGTTGACATAGGTGGCAAGACTAATCTTGTTGCCACCAACCTTGGCTTCCTCCAAGCCCGTCTCCTGCATCTTCGCCGGAATTAAATCGTGTAAGTAACGATTCTGTTCCCGCTTGAGGCTTTTGGCCTCTTCTTCAGCAGCAACAAGCTTGGTTTGGATTGCTCCAAGGTTTCGGATCATGGACGCTAACTCGGTCGCGCCCTCGGTAGTTAGGTCTTCAAACGCATCAGCATCAGCACTGGCATCCGCTTCTATCGTTTTCCATAAGTCTTCATCACTCATAACGTATCTCCTCGTCAGGGTTTAAGTTCTCAATGCCGCCGCCGCGCAACAATATCTTCGTGGGATAGTAGGACTTCTCCATCCTGTCCCATTTCAAAATGTTAACGCGACCGTGGTTTAAGTCCGCAGCTATCGCAAAAGACACCCCGATAATCGCAGGGTCGCCCATGGCCAAAAGCCAATCGTCATCCGTGAAACTCCGAAGCTTGCGTCGTATCTGCGATACGATTCGAGCCGGGTTAACATGAATCTGATCAAATGGATTTGTGAGCGGTTCGAGGTCACCCCACTTAGCTGCGGATACGATATTCACGCGGGGGTTCTCTTGGGTAACGTAAACTTTAGCCATTCATCTCTCGCTTTCTGAATGTCGCCACATTAATCCATGATTTTGCGCTTTGCAACAGGAAAATTACACTATATAGTGTCTATCATGGACTACGAATACAAAACCAAGCCTTACAGACACCAAGATGATGTTCTGAAGAAATCCTGGTCGAAAGAAAACTGGGCATTCTTTATGGAAATGGGGACCGGCAAGTCTAAGGTCTGCATAGACACCGCGTCAATGCTTTATGAGGCCGACAAGATCGACACGTTTATCGTTGTTGCTCCCAAGGGCGTCTACCGCAACTGGTCCAACATCGAAATACCCGCGCACATGCCTGATGTTTACTATCAGGCGGCGTTGTCTTCGATCTGGAGCCCCAACCCTAGAAAAGCACAGAAGGCGGATCTGGCAAGCTTCATGCGCCCGACAGAAAGCTTCCGCATACTGGTCATGAATGTTGAGGCTCTCAGTACGAAGAAGGGGCAGAAGTACCTCTTTGAGGTTCTACGGGCGTCAAAGGCCTTGCTTGCGATTGATGAGTCTACCGCGATCAAGTCTCCGAAGGCATCAAGAACAAAGGCTCTGTTGAAGATGTCTCATCTGGCAGAGTACCGTCGCATACTTACCGGGTTTCCCGTTACGCAATCGCCTATGGATTTGTGGTCGCAATGTCGATTTATGAACAAGGATCTACTGGGCCAGGCCGGCGATAACTTCTTTCAGTTCCAATATCGCTACGCAATCATGAACAAGCGCACCATGGGCGCCCATTCGTTCAACCAGATCGTTGGATATCGCAACCTCGAGGAGCTATCAGGGCTGTTAAAGAAGTTTTCAAGCCGTGTCATGAAGGACGAGTGTCTGGATTTGCCTAAAAAGATTTACACTCAGAGAAATGTAGTCCTGTCAACAGACCAAGCCCGTATATATGACGACTTGAAGAAGTATGCGCTTGCCCATATCGAAGATGAAGAGTTCATGACCACCACAAACGTCATGACCCAGCTGTTGAGGATGCAGCAGGTCCTGTCTGGTCACTCAAAAACAGATAGCGGCGAGACGATAGAGGTTAAAGACCATCGTCTGGAAGAGCTAATGGGCTGTCTTGAAGAGACCGAAGGCAAGGCAATCATCTGGTCTAGGTTCCGGTACGATATCAAACGTATCGCAGAGGCGCTTGCTAAGAAGTACGGGCCAGAGTCCACGGTTAGTTACTTTGGCGACACGTCGGATGCGGAGCGATCAGAGGCCATTGAGAGTTTTCAGAATGGTGAGGCCCGGTTCTTTATCGGGAATCCAATGACGGGTGGTTACGGGATCACCCTGACCGCCGCCACTACCGTCATTTACTTTGCCAACAGCTTTGATCTGGCTGTGCGGATGCAGTCCGAAGACCGGGCGCACCGAATTGGTCAGAAGGAACACGTAACATATATAGATTTAATTGCGGAAGGGACGATTGACGAGCAGATCGTCAAAGCCCTCCGCAATAAAATGGATATCGCCAGTGTGGTGATGGGAGAGGAACTGAAGGAGTGGCTGAGATGACGATAAGGCCTGACAAGTCTTATCAGTTGGGAGCCGGGCGCCTCCTTCGCATGTTTATTGGTGAGATGCAGACTTTAGGCTTCGACAAGAATGAAATTATTAAGGCGGTTATGGAGGAGTGCAATCCGCACTATTTAGAAGCCTTCAACGAAATCCAACATCAACTTAATCATTTAGAGGAAATTACAAATGCCTGACATTAAGAAATACAAATCCGTTGCCGTGCCAATTCCAACTTGGGAGAAGCTTTGGGAGATGGCTGAAAAGAACCACCGCTCACCGGCCCAGCAGATATCCTTCCTCGTGGATGTGTCTGAAAAGGCTCCAAGTGACGCGGATGTTCTGTCCAAGTTTGCAGCGGTCAAGTCATGAGTAGCGAACCAACTCCCGAAGAGGAGCGCCTACAAAGCCTTTACGAGGAAATACGATCCTTGCTGGAAAACCGTGGTGAGGTATCGGCCACAGGCCAAGCGATTGTCCTGATGAGGATTGCTATTGAAAACGGCGGCGCAGAACTTAGCATGACGGGAATCATGCATGTCATATCCAGTATGATGACGCAGACACTTGGTATCATGTCTGAGGACGAGGCCAACTTTCGATCCTACAATGATAAAGAAACCCAGAGGAACGAGCTTGAGGACATTTTGCGTAACTTTGAACAAGACAAGACATCAAAGCACTAAAAATGCCGCAGCACTGGTCTGGTATATTAACGGATCTCCGTAAAGAAAGCGGGTTAACAAGGGTCCGCCTCGCGGAGTTGTCGGGTGTTGGTGTTACAACAATCGAGAACTACGAAAAGAGCAAGATAGATGAGCCCTCAATCTATAAGGTTGAGGCTCTTCTAAACGCCATGGGCTACGAGCTCGACGCCGTTCAACCCTGACCGCGTCTCTTCTTTTGTGACCCTCGATGACAGGACTTCGGACCCAGCTTCTTGCAAATGTTAAGCGGGTGCGGCTTGTTGCGGCGGCGGACGCGAGTCCGAATCTTGTAGTTCTGGGAAATCTTCTGCGCCATCTAATTACCTTTCTGCGCGTAAAACACATGACCGCCAATCTGGTCCAACCGCTCAAGCTTATCCGCCCATGAAGGATTAACCCAAGTAGCGTGGTAGTGCGTGGCGTCCTCAATCCCCGTCATCTTGACCGTTCCCGTAAGCAAGAGCTTCGACAGATCTTGGGCCACGGACCAGGGTTGCTTCTCTGCTGGGCGCTCCGGCTTGCCGTCGCAATAGTAGCTGAACTGGCACTTGTGCCTGACCGGGTTGCCATTGCGATACTTGCCCTGCCTGACGACGCCGCACACCGTATTCGGGTAACGGTCATCGCGGACCCTGTTTTGAATTACAACGCCCACGGCCAACATGCCGCGCCAGCCCTGATCTCGAGCTTCGTAGTACATGGCCTCGGCCAGACAAGACTTATCTTCGCTGGCTTGGGCAGGTATTGGTACTGCCAGCCCTATGAGCAGTGCTACGAGCAGCGCCGCCATTGCGAGGCATATTCGGATTGCCCATTTCATTGGACATCCCTCCAGATCATCCACAGGTACTTGTTGGTTTCCCTTCCGCATGACGAACAAACCAGTGCTGACCACGAGAAGTTGTACACGTGCGCTGCGGCTTTGCAGTGGGGGCAGTAGATCGTCTTGCCCTTCTTGCCGGCGTGTGTCCACTTGGGAACGGGAAGCAGCGCGACACGCTGCATCTTTTTAGGCTTGGGTTCAGAGGCTGGGGCCTCTTTCGCTTGAGGCTTGTCCCAATCCTTGCCGAGTAACCAATCAAGAAACTTCATTTTAGTCCTTCCTTTCTTACACTTTCTTCAACGTGTTTCACATAAAAGTAGTCGATCTTACGTCGCCAGATTTCCTTGAAATCCGGATCTTTCGCTCTCTCCATCACCTTCGTGAGTTTGTTGATTATGTCCTGCATTACTTGCTCCCCTGTTTGGGCGCTGCTATCAGTTCGTAGTGGCCCTGCGCGACCTTCCGATGGAACAACCATATGTTATCTTTGAGCGCCATCTTGACGTGCATCTGTAAATAAGCCTGCGTTTGCATTTTAAGTTTTGTTGCTGCCTTCGCGGATTCTGGCGTCAACGTCCAGCGCCCATGACCGTATCGAGAGTCGCACTCACCAATGATCTCGTACTTGGTCATATCCCGCACATTCCTTCGCATTCATTCTGCATCAGGTCCTTGAACAACTCTCCCTGGCCCAGTTCTTCCGCAGTGCTAAAGTCCACGTCGCGTAGCGGAATCCTTTTAGCGTGTAGGAATCGCGCCCCTTGAAACCGCCCCTCTGCATCTCTGATCTTCTCATCAACCTGACAGGCTTCCTCAAACTCCTCCGGGAAAACCTCCTTAATGCGCCGCCACTCATGATCGTTGTGGAACGGGCAACCAATGCACGCGCTCTTGGCCAGCATCCTGTCCGGATACCTGTCACTGAACCACTGAAGGCAGTCCCTTCGGTTCATTTCCTTCTCAAGCAACGGCCAGCGGTTCTCTACCCACGAATCCTGACTGTCCTTCACCCGCATCATCTCGTCCTTGGATATGCCAATCCACATCTCCACGACAAAACCCTTCGGTGTGCGCTGTCGAGGCTTCAACCCGGCAAGCTCACGAACCCTCTTGCGTATGGGTTTGAGCTTATACTCACTGGTACACTGTCGTCGGGCCATGCCGTTCGTGCCGTCCTTGTTGATTAAAAAAAACGGTATCGACGCAAACTTGTGACCCGTAGTGTTGAGGTCGGATTCCAAATCTTCCTTAATGTTGCCCCGCTGTACGCGGTACACTGGAAAAGACAACTGGCCCTCGAGCCAATCCAAGTGGTCGTAAACCTCCTTGGGCTCCCAACCAGTGTCCGCGAATACAGCGCAGTCGGGCCACGGACCAATGTCCCCAGCTTCAGCCATCAGCGCCATGACGGTGGACTGAACACCCGCGCCCAAGCTGATTACTCGGAGGTTGGCGTTTTCAACGGGATTGAATAGATGGCTAATGGTCATGTGCAATCCTTATTGCTTGTCCGATTTCTTGCGCGATTTGCGGGACGATGCTGTTTCCCAACGCACGGAGTTGAGATACTCGGTTGGGTAGCCCATCAACCAAGCGACCCACTGCGGGTTCAGAGCGCCAGTGGTCTTCGGGTCGGTCGGGTACAGACGAACCGCGTGACACAGCATCACCTGTTTGTCCTTGTCGATCCTGTTCTGGACGTTGTGCGTGTCGCTCTTGGCCTCGCTGGTCGTCGGCGTCGGCCACATGTGATGAGGCTTCGCTCCCCCCAAACCCAAACCCCAACTGCCGCTGTCCCGCGTTGCCATCGAAGGTGCCATCTGGTTCGCTTTCGCTGTCGGCGTGTGCAACAACCCAGATCCGTTGTCTGAGGTGCGGGGCGCCTGTCGCGCAAGCTGGAATATTAAACGTCCTTGTGGCGTAGCCTTCGCCTTCCAAGTCAGTGAGTACTTCGTCCAAGCCCAGTTTGATGAGCCCAACAACGTTCTCTCCAACAACCCAAGTGGGCCGGAGTTCCCGGATAACTCTAAGCATTTCCGGCCAGAGATGGCGGGGGTCGTCTTGAGCAAGCTGTCTTCCTGCCTGTGAGAACGGCTGGCAAGGGAATCCTCCGCAAACAAGGTCGGGTCGGGCGTCGGGGAAGTCGGATCGTCGGGCATTTCTTATGTCATCCAATATGGGTACGTCGGGCCAGTGATGATTCAACACCGCCTGGCAAAACGGATCCTGCTCCACGAAACAGGTAGTCCGGAAATGCCCGGTAGCCTCGAGGCCACGGGCAAATCCGCCTATCCCGGAGAACAGGTCAACCGTTGTCAGCTGGCTCAATTAGAACCAGTACATCAGAATGCCGGAGATCACGCTTCCGACAAAGATCAACAAAAAATATTCCGGTCCCATTCTACTCTCCCAGTTCTCTTTGCGCTTGATGCGCTTCCATAAGTCCATCTTCAAGTTCTCCTTCACAGTGGCATTTGGGGCAGTCGCCATAGACCGGCCCCTTGCCGTTGTCCGCCACGTCAATAGCAACGTAACCATTGCCGTGGCACAGGTCGCATACGCGTCTCATTAAATGTATCCCCTCACAACTACATCGTTGCCGTAATCACGATAATTCTCACGGCCATCATGACCCCAAGTAAAGGGAGCATGTTCCAAAAATAACGCTTTCGCAAACCCACGCGGGGTAGCACTGCGAATGTTCTTCGTCCTCGCTGACTTGCCACCCGTCTTGCCAGCGACCGGAGAGAAGTTAACGCCCTTTGCCGGATCAGCGCGGTCATAAACAAGCGTCAAATGATTAACAACAGATTTCGTCGGCATACGAAAATGGCCTCCGGTCCAAAGACAAGTCTTCTTCCTGTAGCCATCACGCGGCGGAATCACATCAGGCCAACGCGGATGCACGTCGTCCTCCGGCAGATACCCGCCGTAGTCACACGGATCAAACTTGTAATCCGGCTTGCGCCACAACCTCGTCAGCGCACCTATCGGGTTCTCAACGTAATAAGAACAACCCAAAGCATCCCCTACCAAAGCACACCGCTTGGCATGACCCGCTGCCTCTATCTGAAAATCAGGATTGGACTCGGCCTTGCCCTTCCACCAACGTGCGCCAGAAGAAGCCAAATCAGTGCAAGGAGGAAACGCGGACATGAAACATGCCTTGGTGCCGTGTCGGGCAATGATCTCAAGAAGCGTGTTCGTATCGTAAAGGTCAGCGTGGACGTAGGTGATGTTGCCTTCCGTCCGCCCACCGTCATGCTGGATGTCGTAGGCGAAGCACTGATAACCAGCCTCGGCCCAAGGGCGCAAAGCCTCGCCCGTATAATCGTATAATGAAATGACGTGGTTTCTCATCTTTCTTCCTTTCTAAAAACGTGGTAGTTCGTAAAAGTAGCATGAAACATGGACCAAGGTCAAATGCTTCCCGTCACATATATACGGGCAAATTCAAAAAAACGTTTTGAAAATAAAAATATGGGTGAAAAAAAGTGTAAAAGTGTAACGAGTACCTGAAAACAGGTGTTAAACGTATGATATTACTGAAAACTAGTCGTTACACTTCCCGTTACACTTCGTTACACTTTAGGGCTTCCCGTTACACTTTTCTAGCCAAACGGAGGTTTGACGCTTGTTGGAAACAGGGTTAGTTTTGAAAAAGACTGTATACAGGAGCAACTAGATGAAACGTCGAATAGACGCAAAGGCCGAAGAAATTGAAGAGGCCCATGGCCGTAAGCTGACCAACCGCCAGAAGATGTTCGCCCGGCACTTTGTCGATGGAACACACTCCAATGCGGAGTGCGCTCGACTCGCCGGATACTCGGACAAGAACGGTATTGCCAAGATCCAAGCTCATAAACTTTTGAACGCTTCGGACTTCCCCCACGTTTCCGAATACATTTCGGAGCTTCGAGAAGACAGAGAAAGAAAGTATGGCGTCACACTGATGGGCCAGCTTAAACGTCTTCGGGATCTGTCCATGAATGCAGAAGAAGCCGGCCAATTCTCTGCGGCGATTAACGCGGAGAAGACTCGTTCAGCACTGGGCGGATTGACCACCGACAGGCGCGAGACGAACCACTTCCATGCAATCGAAAACATGAGCCGCGACGAGATCGAGACTAGATTATCAGAACTTAGAAAGTCACATCCGGGCGTGTTCTTGGATGCTGACTATGAGGTAGTTAATGACGCAGAAGCCAGAGACATTGATGTGGAACAATCTTCGGTCGAACCTACCCAAGAGTTGGAACACCACACGGATTGAAAACCGCTTCGGTGGCGGGATACCGGATGTTCATGTATGCGCGGAAGGCCTTCCTTTTTGGATAGAACTCAAAGTCACTAAAACTAACCGCGTAAATGTGTCAGCGCATCAAGTCGCTTGGAATTTCGCCTATTGTCAGTCGGGGGGCGTAAGTTTCTACCTTGTTAAGGCCCTCGAACGAGGCAACCTATATTTGTTTGACGGGGTCCATGGTCGGGGGTTAGCGGAACACGGACTGAAGTCGGGTCGGGTCGGGGACTCTGATTCGGGGTCGGTCGGGTCGGGGACCATGGTTCCGTGCCTCTGGTCGGGGTCGGACCAAGTCGGGCTTCGGGAGGCGATGCTCGAGTTCGCCCGGCAGCGGATCGGCCAGCCCGGTCCTCGAGCTCACTGGCCTGGGCCAGGGGTATAGGAAACCCCGGCCAGATAAATCTGACCGGGGTTCGGCGGCTGGGTGCACCCAGCCGCCAGCGGCGCCATTAAGTGTCAACAACCGGCGCCGTAGTCGCGGACAACGAAACCGCTAGTGTCGGCTTTCGCTTTCTTGCCCTTCGGATCCAGCCCGACAATAACGGGTTGCGGATCCAAGTGTCGCAAATCGTGCTCCGTTCCATCAATCACGCGATGACCCATAAACGTGGCCGGCTGGCCTGCGCCAAATACTACCGCGACGTTGAAACCAGCCGCGAGTACTTGTTCGGCTTCCGCCTTGTTTGTTTCGGATAGGCTAAACGTCAAATGATAGTTGGCTGGCCGGTTAGCGTCTAGCACGCGGCGCACGCTTTTGGTGTAATCCACGAACTGGATTTCCGGAAACCGGAACGGCAAAGGCTGGCCGTTGTCCGTTGGGATCCGCTCGAACGCAATGTCCGTGGATCCGTTGGGGCGAACCGCCAGCTTTTTGTTTTCGCGATCCGCTTTCCGAATCATGGCGCGAACGTGATCCGTCATTTCGGCCATGAACGCTTGGCGCTCATTCATAAAAAATTGAGACTTGGCGATCCGGCTTTCGCGCACCGCGTTGGTTCCGTTCTCAAGATCCGAAACCATAGCAGCTTGGCCGCTGTACATTCCGAGACATAAGGATTTGCACCCGTCGCTTGCGTTCGGGCAGAGATTGCCAACGCCTGCGGTATCGTGCGGGGCCATATAGTTGATAGCGTTTAAGTAGCCGTACTTGTCGGCTTTAATAGCTTTCGCGCTATCCGTGGAAAAGAATTTCGTAAATTTGGTCATCGTACTTTCTCCGATGTGGGTTGTTGACTTGGTCAAAGTACCATGAATTCCCAGGATGTGTCAACGGGTCGGGGTCGGGTTTATTTCGAGCGCCGGCCGGGTCGGGTCGGGGTCGGGGTCGGGTCGGGTCGGGTCATAAAAAGAGGCCCTGGCGGGTGAACGCCAGGGCCTTAGTTGGTGGGTCGCGAACCGGGCTCGAGGCTTGGGCGCCCCACTTGGGAGAGGGCGACGGTAGTCCCGCCGCCCTCCCGCGTCAATCTTCGTCGTGATTGTCCGCGCATTCGCCGCACATCCAATTGTCGCCGACCACTTCGTGCGGCGAATTGCGAACGTCGAATACATCGCCGCAACAATCGCACGTCGTATTGTCGCCGTACATTGGATCGTGGTTTCTCATGCCGTCACCGACATCTGATTTTCACTCAATTCGATGGTAATATCGTTTCCGCCTAGCACATTGCGAACCATGTTAGGCGTAAGGCGAACGAACTCCGCGAAGTCATCGCCGCTGACCGCGTGAGTCTTGTCCCACAAGGTATCTCGGTTTGTCTTCGTGGGTTTGTATCCCCGCGCATAAACCACGGTATTGACATCGTTTGTCATGATGAAATTCTCCGCCGTTGGCGACATCAAATAGATGCCCTCGTCCTTAACAATCCAAAGGCCTTGGTCCTCCGTCTCGTCTTGCGTGTAAGGAATCCGACGCTTGTGCGCGTTGGAATGCTTCATCATCTTGGCCAGCGTTCCGGCCTTGTCGTTTTTGAAGATTAGTTTCGCAAGCATTTTGCTCTCCGTTGGTTGGTTGTTGACAGTCATCATTATACATGGGATAACATGGGTGTCAACAACCAATGGAGGGCGATATGTCCACTAGAGCAATTTACACTTTTTACGATTCCGCCAACGAAGTTCACGTTTACAAGCACCATGACGGTTACCCCTATACCGGAGGCCTTCACAATGGCGAAACCTTTGAAGGCGGAGGCCTCGTCTGGATAAAAGACGCGAAGGCGTTTGCGTGGGACTTGCCACGGTTTGAGGCCGACGAATTCGCGGCCTCGTTTGTTAAGGCTAACAAGTCTGTCGGCGGAGGTGTTCGTCTAATTGGAAATCAGCAACCGTGGGAATACGCTTCTGATTGCGAGTACTGGTATAAGATCACATCCGGAGGCGAAGATGTTCGCGTTACGGTTCTGTCCGTTGATTGGAGCCATACGTTTCCCATGGCCGCAGACCATCGCATTGAGATGGAAGGTCCGCTTGATGAGTTACTCGCAACGCAACGCGCCCGAAAGGAGGTGGCGTAATGCCTAACTGGACAAGCAACATCTTAAACGTTGTCGGCAAACCGGAGGCCGTGGATAAGTTCGTCGCGCATATGGGTGAGGTGATGGATTTTGAGAAGGTTATCCCGCCTCCCGAAAACATGTTCCGCGATAACCTGTCCTCAGAAGACAAGGAGCGTCTCGCGGCGGATGGAATCCCGAACTGGTACGATTGGCAGTCTGCAAATTGGGGGACCAAATGGAACGCTTGCCATCATGAAAGTCCGGTCGAAATCGAAGACTATGAAAATATGAACATGAAGCAAGCGACCTATCGTTTTGAAACCGCGTGGGACACTCCCCGCGAGGTGATCACCGCGCTGTGGAATAAGTGGCCAGACCTTGATTTTGAGGGTGGGTATATCCACGAAGGTTATGAGGGTTGTGGTTCGTTTTCCGAGTTCAACAATCGGGAATGACGGGGGAAACCTTGTCGGGGATCGGGCGGCCTTCGGGTCGCCCTTTTCTTTTGCCCAGTCGTCGGGTCGGGTCGGGTCGGGTCGGGAGCTGACCCGGTCTCGAGCCCCGCCGCCCGGCGCTGGGGCCGGGCGATAGCCGGGCCCGAACCAGGTTCAAACCAGGCTCGAGCCTGGCCGCCGGCACAAAAAAGGGGAGACCCGAAGGCCTCCCCGATCTCCTGGGAAATGATGGATTAGGCGGCGATCTGAATCGCTGGATCGTCGCGGTAGGCCTCGATGAATTCTGGCGAGGCGAAGGTCAACCGCATCCGAAGGATTTCGGACTTGTACATATCGCCATATTCCCACGATCCATATGTCGCATCCGATTTTCCGACTGTGTACCACGCGGAATATTCGTTTTCGTTTTTGGGAAGCTTATGGGTTTTCAGAACCCGGATCTCCCAATGTCCGAGATCCGGATGGTGCGCCTCGAACGTCGCATATGGGTTTTCAATGTCGCGGCCTTTGCCTAGTGGATTTGCCATGTCGATTTTCTCCTATGTGTTGTTGACCCCCATGTTATCCCATGATATAAAATAGAAGTCAACAACCGATGGAGCGAAACATGGAATACGAAATTCACACCCAATGCCCCGAATGCGATGGTTACGGAATCCACGAACACCAGATAGCCGTCGATGAATTTAAGGAAAGCGATTGCCACGAGTGCGACGGTTCCGGATTGGTTATGTATACCGAAGTTTACGATAGCGAAGAGGACGCGAAAGCCGACTATCCCGAAAGCTTCATCAACCCGTCGAAATGGAATCACGCGAAAGCGATCCAGCGCGGCCAGATGATCGCGAATCAGATTCTTGGCCCGACGTTGGGATTCAAATCATGAAGTATCGCGTATCATGGAGACAAGGCCGAAAGGCCGGAGCAATAGGAATATTCTATCCCGACAGTGTTGAGGTTGATGCCGAAGATCCCGCGCACGCTATACATAAGGCATATGAAACGCATGAGCATTTGGTAGGTGTACACGTCGAAGATGTCACCAATCACGACCTCTAGGTCGGGTCAAATTTTCTCGCAACTGGGCGGCCTTCGGGTCGCCCTTTTTTGTGTCGGGTCGGGGTCGGGTCGGGCTTGGCTCGAGGCCGGGCCGCCGGCACCAGGCGCCGCGCCTGGTATAGTAGTACCAGGATAATATCCTGCTCGAGCTCTAACCCGGTTTCGCCTATCGCCTATTGCCGCGCCGCTAGGCCTGAAATTAATTTCAATTAAATGCATTTTATGGGTTGTGCTATCATGGGAATGCGTGGTACAACAATGTTGTTGTAACGAACGATAACAAAACAGAAAGCGAGAAAGACATGAAACACTTCACATTAAACAACGGCACCACCATTCGCAGCGAGAAACAAGCTGCTGCGGAATTCCACAATGTTCATGCCATGCATGACGAAACCAAGTCTGATCTGGCCACACTAAAATCTGCCATTAAAGACAACGACGGTTTCGCGTGGTTTCGTCATGGCGTTGCGCTGACCGTTCAAAAGACTTCAAGCTTTGACAAGTCTGGCGCGATCAAACTACTCCGTGAACTTGGTGCGACAGACAAACAAATAGACAAGCTTACCAAGTCTGGCGAAACGAAACGCGTATCACTGGCCAAGTAATCACTAGGGCGCGGCCATGGTGGCCGCGCCCACTAACCAAGAAAGCGAGAAAGACAAATGGAAAATTTAATGCTTAAAGGCCTTCAAGATTTGTTCGACCAATTGGAAACAGGGCAGCTTGCGCCAGAACAAGAACGGTTCATCATGGAACGCGAAGCTTTGAAACACAAAGAAAGCATAGCCGAATTGGCGGAGGAAAACGCGGAATTGAAACGTCGGCTATGGGAATATGAAAACTGTTATCGCGTCGGGAAGCTTCCCGCGTCGGGTGGCTAGGTACTTAGGGCGGAGGCCGATTGACCTCCGCCCGCCCGCCCAAGGCGGGTCCGCGTCGGGCGCGCCGCACCCCGAGCAGAGCGAGGGGTGAAATACTGTTTTAGAAATATAATCAGGCCTAATTTCCATTGAACCCCGAACCGTGCTCCTCCGGCCTCCCCCCCACCTTCATTTGAAAAGCAAAGCGGCCACAATTTTTTGCAATTGTAATTTCGTTTGGTAGTGTGTTTTAACTTTGATGGGAGATATAGATGCTGAGTGCTTCTGACGAGGTTCTTCGTGAGGTTCTTGCTTTGGAGCAGGCGAAGAAGACTCTTTCTGTGCGGGAGAGGGCGCAGGATGATTTCATGGTTTTCGCGAAGCATGTGTATGAGGGCTTTATTGAGGGTTCGCATCATAAGCAGGTAGCGAAGCAGTTTGAAAAGTTGGCCATGAACCCTGGTTCACGGATCATTGTCAACATGCCGCCTCGTCATACGAAGAGTGAGTTTGCGAGTTATTTGTTACCGGCTTGGTTGATAGGCAAGAATCCCAAGTTGAAGATTATCCAGACGACGCATACGGCTGAGTTGGCGATACGGTTTGGTCGTAAGGTGAGGAACCTTATGGAGTTGGATATTTACAAGCAGATATTTCCGGAGGTTGAGTTAAGGGCTGACTCGAAGGCTGCTGGTCGTTGGGAGACGGGTCAGGGTGGTGAATATTTTGCTGCTGGTGTTGGTGGTGCGATCACGGGCCGTGGTGCGGATTTGTTGATTATTGATGATCCTCACTCGGAGCAGGATGCGTTATCGGAGACGGCGATGGAGGGTGCGTATGAGTGGTATACGTCTGGTCCTCGTCAGCGTTTGCAGCCCGGTGGTTCGATAGTTGTTGTCATGACGCGGTGGTCTTTGAAGGATCTTACTGGAAAGCTGATTAAGGCGCAGGCTTCTGATTCGATGTCTGATCAGTGGGACGTGGTTGAGTTTCCGGCGATCTTGCCGAGTGACAATGTGTTGTGGCCGGAGTTCTGGAAGAAGGATGAGTTGTTAAGGGTCAAGGCTTCGTTGTCTTTGGGCAAGTGGAATGCACAGTGGCAGCAGAATCCTACGGCTGAAGAGGGGGCGATTATTAAGAAGGAGTGGTGGAACAAGTGGGAGAAGGAGTCCATTCCTGAGATTAGCTATGTAATGCAGAGTTATGACACGGCGTTTAGTAAGAAGGAGACGGCGGATTACTCTGCTATTACGACGTGGGGTGTATTCAAGCCCACGGACGGTGGACCGGACAACATTATCCTTATGGATGCGAAGAAGGGTCGTTGGGACTTTCCGGAATTGAAGGCGAATGCGATGGAGGAGTACAAGTACTGGGATCCGGACATGGTGTTGATTGAGGCCAAGGCCAGTGGAACACCGCTCACGGACGAGTTACGGACGATGGGTATTCCGGTTGTTAATTATACACCGTCCAGGGGCAATGATAAGCATACTCGGATGCATATGGTGGCTCCGATGTTTGAGTCTGGGAGGGTATGGGCTCCGGACAAGCGTTTTTCGGAAGAGGTGATTGACGAGTGCGCTGCGTTTCCTCATGGGGACTACGATGACTACTGCGATAGCATGTCTATGGCACTCATTAGATATCGTAAGGGGGGTTTTGTTCGTCTTGACACTGACGATGAGGAAGAAGAACCTACGCCAGTTGTACATCCCCGACAGTATTATTAGGAGATTCCCGTGAATTGGATCCTTAGTCGAATGAAAGAGCCTTCCAGTTATGCCGCTCTTGGCGGTGGAGTTGTAGGAATTGGCGTTCTTATCAGCCAGCCTGTTGTCATCATTATTGGCATTGTTGGCGGCGCTGCCGGTTTCCTACTGAAGGAAAAAGGCGTTATTTAGTTATGTCACGGTGGATTGGGCTAGTCGCATTTGCGTTAGTTCTGTCTGCCGTAACAGCTAATGCGGCGGACACTGTAACAAGTGCCACGGTCAGCAGTTCAACGGTAGTAGACAAGACGCCTCCCACGGCGTCCAGCCCTTCGATAGTCGTTAACAATAACGACATCTGTCAAGTTGGAACCAGTGGCGCTTTGCAAACTGGAATTTTTGGTGTGTCTGGTGGCACAACCACTCGAGACTTGAACTGCGAGAGGATCAAGCTGGCCCGATCTGTGTTTGGTATGGGGCTGAAGGTTGCTGGCATTAGCATCCTTTGTCAGGAGGTTCGTGTATTTGACGGCCTTTGGATGGCTGGCACGCCTTGTCCGTTTATGGGCAAGATTGGGGACGCGGCGAGACAGGAATGGATCAAGAACCCGGAGAAGGCGCCGGAAGGTTCTATTGTGCGGTTGCAGGTAAAAGCGGAAACGGTATCTTCGCAGCCTCAACAGAGTTCTGATTGGCCTGACGAAGAATGGTACGACTGATGCGTTGGCTGATCGCATTCCTTCTTATGTCGTCTTCTGCGTTGGCGGAAACTGTAACGACGACCAATGTCCTTCCTAATCTGTCTGCGTTTACGACGAGTGGGTCAACGACATCTGATGGTTCTGCAAGAGGCTGTTCTGCCGGGGAGTTTTGCACAGGTAACGCTACGGCGGGTGGCGGCACTTATACGAGCACGTTTGACGTTCCATTGA
>Ga0208134_1000540_pt1 | contig 24828 bp, 26 predicted proteins | sample VirMetDEL_Mar_31_FD_184515 | JGI IMG/M metagenome (GOLD analysis project Ga0208134, IMG submission 184515) | Aqueous microbial communities from the Delaware River and Bay under freshwater to marine salinity gradient to study organic matter... | ecosystem: Environmental > Aquatic > Marine >... | reverse complement strand
ATCATTCTGTGGTGATTGGGGCAGACAAATAGTTTCAGATGGATTTATGGCCCTAGAAACAATGCCAACCTACTACCAATACACCTTGGGAACAATCGTAGCCGCCAGCTTTGGAACACGCGCAGCGACCAAGTTTTTTAGCAAAAAGTGAAAGGGCTTACAAAATAAAGACTTAACTGGTACAATCTTCCAACTTCAGAAGTTACATATAACTTTATAGTCGGGAGACTGGAAGATGGCGCAGCCAACCTTACCAAAGTCAGTTTATGAAGAGACTGCAAGATTGTATTATTCTTGCGGAAGGAATGTAGCTAGAGCAGCCAGAGAAGCGGGATTGCAATACAATACATTCTCTTCCAGAGTCAGAAAGGCTAGAGAGCTTGGCCTTATTGCCGATTCATCAATAAACGAAGCAAAGACTGTAGAAGAAAAAATAATAGTTAAGCCCGTATATAGAATACAACAAAGAAAATCAAAACCAGAGGAAACAAAAAGAGTCTTGGCTATTGGCGATTGCCACGATGGGCCTACAATACCTGACAAGTCTAGGTTCTATGCTATGGGCAAGTACGCTAGAGAAAACAAGATAGATCAGATTATACAGATAGGTGACTTTGCAAGCGTAGACTCTTTGAACAGATTTGATGGGAATGACACTCTAAAGGGAAAGGAAAAACCATCTTTTGGCGAAGATATGAAGAGCTTTCAACAAGCTATAAGAGCTTTTGACAGGGGTCTTGATGGATACGATGTGCCAAAGCATGTCACTCTTGGTAACCACGAAGACAGGATTTGGTCTTTTACCAATAAGAACCCAGAAATAGCTGATATGCTTGATCAAATATTGTTCGCTACGATGGATGATTATAACTGGACGTACTCTCCTTATGGGGAGTTTTACTTTATAGGAGATGTTGGGTTTACTCATGCCCCTTTAAACATTATGGGAAAAGCATACGGCGGTATGCAGTCTGAGAATCAGATAGCCAGAGATGCCATGCATGATGTCGTCTACGGGCATACCCATAAAAGGCTTGATAAAACCTTTCCCAAGATGGGCAATCAATGCGTCACCATAATCAATTTGGGGACAAGTCTACCAGAAGGCCACATAGAGGCGTATGCTAAACATACTTTGACTGGATGGTCTTATGGGGTCTACGATATTCAGATAAAAGATGGTAGAATGTATGAAACAACTTGGATACCAATGGGCAATTTATTAATGAAGTATGGTGAATAAAATGCGGGAGATTACTAAGGTTATCGTTCATTGCGCGGATACCCCAGAGGGACGCGATGTAAAAACGGCTGAAATCAAGAGGTGGCACACTGAAGAGCGCGGCTGGAGTGATATCGGTTATCATTGGGTGGTTGAGTTGGATGGCTCGATTCATGCTGGGCGTCCCGAAGAGATTAATGGCGCTCATTGTAGGGGGCATAACTCTACTAGCATCGGGGTGTGCTATGTTGGTGGTGCTGACTCTAACGGAGATCCTAAAGACACACGCACGGAAACCCAGAAAGAAGCCCTAGCAAAACTATTATCAGAAATTCTTGATAGGCATGACGAGGCTGTAATTTATGGGCATCGTGATTTTTCTGAAAAAGCCTGTCCATCGTTTGACGCAAAAACAGAGTATGCAGCCCTGTAAGGAGTAGAATATGTTACCATTATTGTTAGGATTAGGAGGCTCTGCCCTAGGTGGCGCTGGTATGCTTGGAGGGCTTGGCGCTCTTAGTGCTGGCGCAATTGGCTCTGGTCTTGGTTCTTACTTGCAAACAGGAGACCTAGGCAAGGGTATCCAAACAGGTCTTATGTCCTACATGGGTGGTAAAGCTCTTGGTTCTTTGATGGGTTCTGGTGCGGATGCAGCAGGAGCGGCTGCACAGGCTACACCAGCAACACAAATGGCGGCTGACCCGATGCTGGCGGGAACCAACATTCCTACTGAGTTAACTACAGGAGCAATGTCGGGCGCTCCTGCCACAGCAGCTACAGGAAAGCTAGGTGGTATTTTTAATGACCCCACAACATCAATGACAACTCCCGGAAGCTACACTGGAGCTTTCACTGGTGATGCTATGCCTTATGTTGGTGGTGCGTTGGGAACAACCGCTCTTACAAGTGGTAATTTATTTGCCCCTCAAGGATTAGAAGCATTACCAGAAGGCGAAATAAGGCCGGAGTCTGATGCTGCTGTTTACAACCCTATGGAGGCCCCGGAAGGTTATAGGCCGGGAATTGATCCAGAGTTTTCATACTTTGACCCCGATAAATCTAGTAATGTTTATAACCTAAGGGCTGGTGGCCTAGCCTCTCTCAACTATGCAGAGGGTGGAGAAATGATGGGGGGAAACGACAAAGAGCTTATTAGTAGTGCTGTAGACGCTATTGAGGGCAAGTCACCGTCCCCTGAGATTGCTCTTGGTGCGTTTGTCGCACGATATGGAGAAGAGGCCCTGAGAGACCTTGTAGACCGTGTTCAGCGTGGAGAGTTCCAAGCTAATGCAATGACGGAAGAGGGCATGGTAAAGGGTGTTGGAGATGGTATGGATGATATGATTCCAGCCACCTTAGAGGGCGATCAAGATGTTGTTCTTTCTGATGGTGAATTTATTGTCCCTGCTGACGTTGTTAGCGGTCTAGGCAATGGGTCATCTGACGCTGGCTCTGATGCTCTTTATGAAATGATGGATAGAGTGAGAAAGCTAAGAACGGGCAAAGAGTCTCAGCCTTCTCAAGTTCCGCAAGGAGAAATGATGCCAGTATGATAATATCAGCAGTTCCCAAGGAGGCTGTTAACGTGGTTTGGGCCGATGTTAACAGGGTGATGCAAGATTCAGTAGAAACATCAAACGGTAAATTTCACATAGATGATCTTTACCACGGAATCCAAACAGGGCTGTACTCTCTTTGGGTTATTATGGAAGAAGAAAAAGTGATAGCAGCCATAACCACAAGAATAATAGAATATCCCGGCAAAAGAGCTTTAGCTATGGATTGGATAGGGGGGTCAAAAATGGGTAAGTGGCTTCCTGTAGCGCAAGAAACTATGGAGAGCTTCGCTAAAGATAATAAATGTACTCATTTAGAGGGTTATGGTCGCAAGGCTTGGGGGCGTTGGTTGGGTAAATATGGGTGGAACCCAGAATATATTGCTTATAGAATGGAGTTAGATAATGGGTAAAGGCGGCGGATCACCAGCACCAGTACAACCAACACAGCAAACGGTCACGCAGACAAATCTTCCCGACTATGTGAAGGGTGATTTTCAACGTCTATTGGCTAGAGGTGAAGCTGAATCCAAAGCTGCATATTCTCCATTTAGAGGGCAAAGGATAGCCCTTCCGGGTCAGGATATAAAAGATTCTGAGTCAATGGTAAGGGCCGCAGCTGGTCAAGGAATACAGGGTCTTCCAGCGGCTCAAGCAGCAACAGCAGCAAATATTGCAAGAGCGCAACAAGGTCAACAATTTCAAAGTCAGGACTTTGACAGTGCTGCTGCACAAAAATATATGTCCCCATATATACAAAATGTTATAAATGTTCAAAAGCAACAAGCTGTCTTAGATAGTGACAGGCAAAGGTCGGCAAGAGATGCAAAGGCTGTTGAGGCTGGTGCTTTTGGTGGCTCTCGTCAGGGTGTCCAAGAGGCATTGGCTCAGGAAGCTTTAAGTCGTCAGCTTGGAGACATACAAGCCACTGGAACACAACAGGCGTTTGAGCAGGCTCAGAGTCAGTTTGAAAGAGACAGATCGTCACAGTTTGCGGCAGAAAAACTTGGCCTTGGCGCAGCAGAGCTTGGGGGTCAACAAGCCGCGCAGCTTGCGGAGCTTGGTAAGGCTGCCAGAGCGGGCGATGTCGAGGCTGCTCAATTGCTTGAGGGTATAGGCAAGTCTCAAATGGCTAGGACGCAAGCTGGTCTTGATACAGCTTATGAGGATTTTGTTCGTCAGAGAGACTATCCAAGAGAGCAGTTGCAATTTATGTCGTCTATTCTTAGAGGTGTGCCTGTAGCACCCTCTACGGAGTCGCAGAAATTTCAGGCTTACAACCCAATACAGCAAGCACTTGGAACTGGCATAGCTGGTCTAAGTCTTTATAAGGGGCTTATGGGCTAATGAATATTTTAGACGTTCAAGACAACCTCAAGAACTTTTCTGAAAAGCAACTTATTAATGAGATGCAAATGCCTTCCGGCAATGCGCCTCAGTTTCTGGTTCTTAGCGAGATAACTCGCCGTAAGCGTATGCGTGATCAATTAAACATGCAGAAAGCAGCAAACGAACCTACGGTTGCTCAAGAGGCTGTGGCCTCTGCTGGAGTCCCTGCACAGGGAATCATGGGCATGTCTGAAGCTATGGCCCCTAAAGCTGCAATGGCACAGGGCGGCATAGGCTCTGTAATGTCACAGCCAATGAAACCTCAAATGCCACAATCAATGCCCATGCCTGATCAGGGCGTTATGGCTATGTCTTCTGGCGGCTCCACAAAGACAAAAATTGAAGAACGCCGCATGAAGAACGGTAAGATAGGACTGTTTAAAGGAAACACCTTCTTAGGCACGAAACAAGAGAGCGGGGGACTTGGAAGTCTGGCTGAGAAGATTGGCTTTGGCGGCAAAAGCAATGTTCTCGATTCTATAAAGGGCGCTCTTGGCTTTGCTGAAGGCGGTGTAATAAAAGCACAAAACGGATTGCCTCTTGGTTTGCGTCAAAGAAATCCCGGAAACATAAGGCCCGGTGCTGGATTTATAGGTGAATCTGGTGATGGTGGAGGGTACGCCACATTCGGATCTGATGATGAGGGCCTAAGAGCAATACAAAGACTACTGATGACATACGGAGACAAGTATGACATCAAGACTCTTAGACAGCTTGCTAATAGATATGCGCCGCCATCAGACAACAATCCTACTGAAAATTACATAGACTTCCTTTCAGACAAGACAGGCATAGGCCCTGACGATGAGATAAATCTTGCTGAAAGCGGCTCTTCTATAATTCCTGCCATAGTTGGTTTTGAGCAGGGGCAACAGCCATACAGTCAAGCGCAGATAGATAGGGCAATCAGGGCGGCAGGAACTGATGATCCAAAAGAGGTTGCTGAAATTCTTGGGAAGCCTTTGTCAGACGACATTCTTAATCAACGACTAGATCAAGAGCCTGATATTCTTTCCAGCCTTATGGGCGCTAGGGCTGATGATGGGTCTTCTGAGTCAGATAAACCGTCTGAAGCAGAAATAAAAGCAAAAGTAGACGCCATGAAAAGAGCGGGCGGTCTTGGTCAATATAAAGGGACTGTGCCAAACCTTGGTGGCAGCGGTGTTGTTGTCCAAGATATTGATGACCTTGCTGAAGCCGCAGCAATTAATGCCGAAACAGCACAAAACCAAATTGTTACATCCGCCACACAAGGCGCTCAACCATCAGAGATACAAAGTCTAGTTGAGGCTGCTGTAAGTGCGTCCGATAAAACAGCTAATATACAAGCCCAATCCAAGGACATGGATGCTGCCGCTCTAGAAGGTGGAGCTGCAAAGAACAATGCAGAAGCTAAAAAACTTTTAGACGAAGCTGACGAATTAAGGGTTATTGCTGCAAACTCTCCGCCAGCAGTGTCTGCCTCTTTAATTAAAGAGGCTGATAAAAAAGCAGCAGAGGCATCAGCATTGTTTTCTAAGGCGCAAGATCAAACTTCTCAAGCAACAGCCGCATCATCATCGGCAGCATCTCAAAGAGAAAACAAGTCACCCGATGTGGTAGAAACTGAAACAACATCAGACACTAAAACTGAAGAAAAGACTGATGATGGCAAAGATCCGGTTGACAATAGGCCTATTTATTCAGGGGCGGCAACTGGCACAACAACATCTCTTGAGTCTGAAATACTTGCAATGCAGGAACGCATGAAGAAAAGCGCCGAACAGGACAAGTGGCTGTCACTGGCTCAAGCTGGGCTGTCACTCATGTCATCCACAAACCCAACCCTTCTAGGCGCATTGGGTGAGGCTGGTATATCTGGTCTTAGCGCGATGAAAGAGGCAGAGTCAAGATATCAAGAGGGTGTGGTTGACCTAATAAACGCAAGGGCTAAACTTGCAAAAAATAAAACAGGAATGACAGCCGCAAATGCCGTTAGCAGACTAAATAAGGTTACAGATCTTCTTGTAAAAGGTGTGGATGACTTGGGTGGGCCTCTTGACCCAGATGCAAAAGCTAGACTGGAGCAGGAATCGCAATACCTAAGAAGAGAGATATTAAAATATCCAGAGTATACTACTGGGGCTAACACACCTCCACCAGCATCCTAGGGGCGCGATATGAGCATTGTCTACGCCACCAGCCCACGGACAGGGAAAACTTACTCCGTAAGCGTTGCTGGATCATCTCCAACACAGGCAGAAGACGCCGAGATCAGATCTTATATAGATCAGGTCGAGGGCTTTGGCGTTGCGCCTACTGCTGCCGCCCCAGAAACATCAGAAACAGGCAACCTTATAGACTTTGGAAAGGGTGCTGTCTCTGGTTTTGCAAGAGGATTTGCAGACATCCCCGGAGGTATAGCCTCATTAACTGCCGCTGGACTTTCTTACATTCCCGGAGATCAAGGTGAAGAGGAAATAGAGGCGTTTGGTCAGGGTATTACCGATGCGGCTCGAAGTGGCATTGACTACGTTCTTGGGCCGCTAGATGACAATGTGGCAAGTAAGTCTGGTCAGGCCGTTGGCTCCTTGGCCTCTTTCTTGGTTCCGTTTGCTGGAGGTGCAAAGGTTGCCAGTCTTGCTGGTGCCGGAGTAAAGGCCACAAGACTGACTGGCTCAGTGTCCGCTGGAACTATGGGTGTTGCTCTCGGCGCACAAAATCAGGTTGATAGAATAGCAAGAGTTCTTGAAGAGGGCGGCGAAGTAGATAACAGAGAGCTATCCATTATAATGGGTGGTGGAATCGGCGCTACTGAGGCATTGCCTGTTGGCAAGGTCTTTGGTGCCGTTGGCAACATGTTAAAGAAAGTTCCAAAGGAATCAAAAGAGTCAGCCATAAAAACCATACGCCAAAGGTTAAAGAGTGCTGGCGTTGCTGGATTGCAAGAGGGCGGTCAGGAAGTTGTTGCGGCTATCTTACAGGATCTTGTCGAAAAGAATATGTACAATCCAGACCTTAAGTTGTCTGCCAGTGCATACTCTGATGACGCTATCTATGGTGGTGGTGCTGGCGCAACTTTTAATTTCCTTCTTGAGACCATTGGTGGCAGGCGTGTAAGAAAGGTTGTTGATGCAAGAAAGCAGCTTGTGCGTGATCAGCAGGAAGAGGGCGCTGAGGTTGTTGGTAATGTAGCAAGAGCAGAAGCATCTATGGCTGGGCCAGCAGGGGTTGACACACCACTGCTCCCAGCACCAAGACTACAGATCACTGATCAACGTGCGCCAGAAGAAACTGCGACTGAAGAGGATGTTCAGGAAAGCACTGTTGGTTATTTAGACGCCCTTAACAAAGTCAAAGAACAGAATGCTAATCAAAATCGTAGTGATGAGACGCAAGCACTTGGTGCAGCCGCAAGGCAAAGTCAGCTTGGCGGTCTTTCTATAGAGTTGTCTAGCCTTCCATCAGGCTTGGCACAAAGAATAAGCAATAGCCGTCTAAGGTCAGGCTCTGACATCGATCAAGCAGCACCTACGTCCTTGAGAGAGATTGAGGCTGTTCTCCCTAATGGCCCCGAAAAAGACAAAATACTTAAAGATCTTGAGTTAAGAGAAAAGCCTGACATTGTTCAGTCAAAAACAGTAGAGGAAGCAGACGCAGAGAAAAAAGTTACCGATAACTTATCTCTGGCAAGGGTGGCTGTTGAGACTGGCAGAGTTACAAACAAAGACGGAGCAATAAGCAGGCCAAAGCTACAGCGTGAATTAAAAATAGGCACTGTAGAAGCTCAGTCTCTTATAGATAGGCTGGCAAGGCAAGGTGAATTAAATCCTGTTGGCAGAAACAAAAAAGACGAAGTTGTTTATGAGCCAATACAGCCAGAAAAAACACTTGAAGAAGCTGTACCTAATGAAGCAGAGCAAAGAGTTCAGGAGTTTGAATCAACTCTGGCAGAGTTAAGGGTGCAACAGGCTCAGGAGCAACGTATTCTTGAGGATATGAAGCGCCGATCTACCGCGACTCAACAAGAGCAGTTAGAGCTGGAGACACAGCAGAGAAGAGTTAGTGATCTAAATGGTCGCGTAGATCTTCAGCAAAACGGCCTTAGAAACGCTCAGGCAGCGGTTGGGCCAAAACCAAAGCCACAGGTTCAGCTAAGAGCAAACGAAGCCAGATCAGCAGTGTCTGAGGCAGATCAGGCAGTGCCTACCGACAATCACAGAAGAAGACTAAACACCATAGCCAACTCTTTACGCAAGTATCTTGCTGGCATAGGTCTTGCTGACGTTGATCTGACAACGACAAATGTGATTGATGTTGGTGTGGAGATAGATCCTGAAACTGGAAAGGAAATGCCATTTCTTGTTGAGGGTGAGGAGACAAAAGGGGTTGATGGCAGACGCATAATCACTCTTGCTATGGAGATATATGATCCCAACCTATCTGACGCAGAATTAGAGCAAAGATTAGCAGGGGTATTGAATCACGAGATCATTCACTCAATGAAAGCTCTGGGTCTTTTCACTGATGCTGAGTACCAGTCTCTGGTAAAGGCGGCAGAGTCCAGAAAATACACAAAGCGAACAGGCGGCAGAAATATACAGAGAGATTACACGTTCCTAGATCGTGCAGAGTTCATGTATCCAGACCTAGACCCAGAAGGTCAGCAGGAAGAAGCCATAGCTGAGATGTTCCGCGCCTACACCGATGGTCGCCTTAAGGTTGCTGGCAAACCAAAGGGCTTGTTCAGGCGTATGGTTCAATTCATCAAGCGCATATTTGGTGGATACAACGAGGCTGGATTTAAGAATGTTGACGAATTGTTTAGCGGCATAACATCTGGTCAGGTAGGCAGAAGACAAAGATCAGAAAACGAGTACACTCCATACGAAGATGATTCGGCTAGAAAATCGTCCCGTGTGTTTGCTCGTGAGAACTCAGAGATAGCCTATAAAGTAGTTATTGAAGGGCAGGACGACAAGCTGTTCCCATTATTCGTTGACGCTAAAAGAGAGCTTCCGATGAATGAGTGGATGGAAGCCAATATGCCGATGACAATAGAGCATAATGGCAGACTATACGTCCCATCAAGAGGCCCGATAGGAAAAGACGGAAAAGAAAAAAAGGGAACTGGCGACAGCATACCTATTCCCAACAATGCTGTAAAACAACAGTTACTAGATCAGGGGTATATAAAAACTCCAAAAGCAACCACCGTAAAGGTTGTTGCGGCTAGACCGGGTTTACACGCTGCGGGTCTGCCTGTTGCAAACCACATAGGTGCGAAGCCAAAAATAAATGAAAGACAAAAACAAATACTGATTGAGAACGGATTTGAAAGATCAGTAATCTCTAAAAAAAGTGGTGAAATTGCATTAAATGTCAGAGAGGATGATCAGGCATGGGTGGAGATACTTGTGCCAAAGAATGTTCACGGAACCGATTGGCAACAGGTTGCTGATGGCAAGGCTGGCGTATATCCGAACAATAAACAAAACAGGGATCTTGGTAGGGTTGGTCAAATAAAGCCACAAGAGGCACAAATAAATGATCAAATACCTTACGGCGGTCATTATTTGTATCGGCAGGGTCAGGCAAGCGCAGAGGAAAGCTGGGTAATCACTGGTAACATGTTAATTACCAGAAAGATGTCTAGGGATGAAGTTCAGGCTCTCAACGAAGAAAACGGCATCAAAGACAGCCCAACCCTTAACGATCTTTCAGAGATATTTGGTGAGGCAGAGGCAAAGTCAATAGTCACTGGTCAGCCTGTAAGTGATTTTGAAAAAGCAGAGCCAGCCAAGGCACCAAAACAGTCCAGAAAAATACTTAGGATAGATGTGCCTAACGTGGACAGCAGGGAAGTTGACAGGATTAGTCAGCGTCTGCCCACTGCTGTCAGTGCCACAGAGGACGGTGTCAATAACGCTATAAGAATGGAGCTTGGTGATTTACTAGCTGATGACAAACTAAGAACAAGAGCTGCTCAGTTAATTAGAAACTACAACATAATCACTGAAGAAGAGGCTGAAAACGCAACAGACGAACAGTTGATAGAAATATTAACCGACAGGCTGGCGAGCAATCTTGAGTTTGTTTATGACAATGTAGACCCTCAGACCAGACAGCGGTCTAAGTTGTGGTACATGGGGGCAAATAGAATAGCTAACGAAATAGCCCAAAAATATGGCCTTGAGGTAAGGCAGGTCGCTGGTGTGATGGCGGCACTAAGCCCACAAAAAGACTGGTATCAAAATGTATCTTTGGCAGAGCGAACCATAGATATAAAAATGACAAAAATGGATACCGTTCCAACTCCAGAGATGCTTGCAACATCGCAAAGAATATTTGGAAAAGACCAATATCAGCCAATGCTTAATATTATATTCCAGAAAGGCAGAAACATGCCTTTGTCTGAATATAAAGATGCTCCTCTTTTAGAGGCTATGTTTATTCGTATTTACGATGAAACATACAATGACAGAGGGCATCAAATTGTTTCACCAGATGGTCAAGATCTTGGCTTTGCCAGAACAAAAAATGGACAAAAGCAAAAAACAGGCTGGGGTTCTAATGTAGAAATAACAAAGGCAGTTGTTGCTATCTCAGAGCCTGACACCATTGTTTTGGAAATGGGTGATCGTCATAAGGTTAGAAACTTCTATAACAATATTGTTGCCCCTGAATCTTTGGAGGGTGATGTTACGTCAGACACTCACGCAGTTGCTGCCGCACATTTGAAGCCACTGAGCGGAGCATCAACAGAGGTTCATCACAACTTTGGAACCGCTCCGACTAAGGCGCAACAAATAAAAAGTGGTGATTGGTTTGGTGCAACTGCGAACTCCTCTGTGAGTGGATTAAAAGGCACATACGTTATATATGTAGAGGCGCACAGAAGAGCGGCACAGAGAAAGGGTGTTCTTCCCAGAGAGATGCAGTCAATCACTTGGGAAGCTGTAAGGGGTTTATTCCTGCCTTCCTTTAAGAGCAACGCAAATAGTGTTCAAAAAATAAATGACATATGGAATAACTATAGAAAAGGCTTGATATCATTAGATCAAGTCAGACAGGAGATTATGAATGAAGCAGGTGACCAAGGAAGATTTCGTCCACCAAGCTGGGAAGGATCCGATAGTGGAAGCCTTAGAAGCCCTGAGCTTGCCATTGACGAGGGAGAACTATCTGGCGCTATCGTATCCAGAGGAAGTCCCAGAGATTACGGCGGAGATGGAAGCAGAGCTGCCGGAACAAATACAAATCGCACAGTAGAGCCTAATATAGGAAATCTGACAGAGCGAGAAACAGAGCAGATTGGAAGGGTTGGCGAAGTAATCGGGACTCTTCCCAAGTACAGCAGAAGAAGAGTTACACCACCGCCAGAGGTACTTGGCTTTGGTAAACAAGCTGAAGCATCAATCACTGGCATACCTGTTCAAAACAGATTTGCCACTGTCTCCGCTCCTGTGAGATTCCCAGACAAAAACCTACAAAGGTTTGAGTCCTTGTTTGGAATCATTAAAGAAGGTAGTGGCAACACGCCTGTCATTCTTTTTGCTGGGGAACACAACAACGAGACAAACGGCGGCAGTGGCATTAGTCATATCTTGTCTCGTGGGCATGAACAGGAGTTAATAGAAAACTCCAAGTTCAAAAATATCGAATCAGCAATACAGCAAACATTTTTTGCTTGGCATAAGCAGGGATTCCAAGATGGCCCGAATGTAATATCTCAAGCTGGGACTATGGGTGGTGACAGGATGAGGTCTGTTGATGGATCCTTCCGTTCAATTAGCAAAAAAGACATGGATCTTATTTGGTTGAATCCATCACATAGTTCTCCGCCGTTTAAAGTGGTTCTAAACTACGGATTGGTTTCTGAGCCAGCCGTCAAAGAAGAGTTTGGATTTACCCGTGACATACCAGTTTATTCGATAACAACTGCATACCCTCTTCTTACTACAAAACAGAGGTCAGAGATAAAGCAGAGCAGATCCGTTGTTAGAGTTCCTGTCAACTTCAATCCACCATCAACAAAATCAATAACCGCTCTTGTCGATGAAAATGAGGAGGCATATCAAAGATTAACTTACAATAATGTGTCTAAAATATTAGCGCCAGTTGCTAGAAAGTTTTGGGACTCAAACGATAACGCAGAAGCAAGATTAGCAAGAACTGAGCGCTTTATAACAAAGTTCCAAGATGCAATGCTGCCTGTTGGGAAAATGGTAGATGAGCTGAAGGCAGATGGGTTCACTGTGACTGAAGGCCTAGACCCTTATATGAGGGAAGAAAGGTCTCATGGCCTTATAGGATTTCAGCTAGAGCAAAACACACAGAACCTATATGAGCCATTGAGGGACACCATAGCTGAGATAGATGTTAGTGAAGAAAAAATAAGTGAACTCACAGGTGGCAACGCCCCAAGGTCTTACTTCTTGGCTGACGCTATTAAAGTGAACGGCGAAAGAATGGCTATAGCAGATGCTTATATGTATGCTCTTCACGCAAAAGAAAGAAATCAATACGTCCAAAATAAATATAGCCGTGGCCTTGGCTCAGGAATGTCTGAGACAGAGGCTGACGCGATTATAAATTGGGTTGATTCTCTGGACTTGCAAAACAAGCAACTTCTAAATGCTGTTAGAGACTATGTTAAGCAGATAGTTGCCAACACAAACGCCGTCAGAAGAGATGGTGGATTGATGGCTGAGGAATATCAATTTGAAAATTATGTTCCTTTGCGTGGTGATTTAGATCCGGAATCAGAAATTGCTGAAGATGGAGCTGGTCTGTCAAGAACATATCAAAGAAAACAGCCTGACCTTTACGGAGGAAGAAGGAGGCAAGACCCTCGCATAGCCGCTGGTAGGGGAACGTCTTATGCAGAAGACATAATTGGCACAGTTATGATGCAAAACCAGACATCAATAGTGGATGGTGAGCGCAATAAAGTTGGTCAAACATTATTAAATATGCTTGACCCAACTTTAGCTAATCCTAATGCAGACGCTTCACTTGTAGAAGCTGCAAAAAAATTAGATATGAAAGGTATTGCAGAAATAGTCACAGATGTCCCAGATCAAATAAAAGACAATGTCCTTGGGGTCAAAATAAATGGTCAGTTAGATCCTGTTAATATTTTAATATTTGATGACAGAATAGCTAGAGCAATGAAGGGTGCATATGGTGATGGCATCAACAGGGGTGGTGCTGTTGTCAGACACTTGACCAAGTTAAACAGATACCTTTCTTCTATCAACACAACTTATAATCCTGAGTTTATGGTAACAAACTTTGCCAGAGACTTGGAAACAGCGTTGGTAAACATTGGTCAGTATGACGGCAAGGGATTAACAAAAGAAATATTATTTGATGCGCCGAAAGCAGTTATAGGTATAGGAAAGCACATCAGAGCCAGAGGCAGAGGCGAGCCATACGATCAGGACAATTACTGGTCTCAGAAGTATCAGGAGTTTATGGAGGACGGTGGTAAAAACGCTACCAACCAGATTGATACAGTCAAAGATCAGGTAAATAATATCAGGGATATTCTTGGCGATATATCTGGCAACACAATGGCTGGTAAGTTTGGATTAGCTAGGACTCAGTTCTTAGGCAAGGGTGTCAGATCAATACTTGGAATGCTTGACGATGCCAACACTGCGGTTGAAAACGGTGTTCGCGTTGCAACATACGATGCTTTGTTGAAAAGAGGCTTCAGCAGAGCCAGAGCCGCTCAGGCCGCAAGAAACATAACAGTCAACTTTGCTAAAGCTGGCGAAGAAAGAGCCATGGCAAATGCTCTTTATCTTTTCTATAATGCATCTGTGCAGGGTTCATTTGCGCTTTACAATGCAATGATCAGGTCATCAAGGGTTCGTAAGATATGGGGAAGCATGATCCTGTATGGAATATTACAAGATCAGTTTCTAGCAGCCATTTCTAGTGATGAGGACGAGGATGGTAAACCTGATTATGATGAGTTAGGCGATTACACGCTTGAACACAACCTTATAATGAACACCTTTGGCCTGTCTGATGAAAAGTACATAAAAATACCGCTTGGGTATGGAATTAACTCTGCCGTTAATCTTGGTAGAGCGTTAAGCAGAACCCAAAGAGGTGAGTATACTATTGGTCAGGCATCTAATTCTATCTTTGGAACCTTGCTTGAATCAATCAGCCCGATAGGTGGTGTAAATGATTTTGATGAGGTTGGTGATTATGCAATCGTTGTTTCTCCAACAGTCATCGAACCAGTAACATCCCTGTTTGTTAATAGAGACTTTGATGGATCGCCTGTCTACAAAGAGGGTTCGCAGTTTGGATTACAAGCGCCAGCCAGCCAAAGACACTGGACAACAGCAAGCACCCCTTCAAAAATTATTTCAAAAACATTAAATGATTTGACAGGTGGTTCTGATGTAACTCCGGGGGCTGCGAATGTTTCTCCAGATATTATTGATTATATTTTTGGTTTTTACACAGGAGCCGCTGGCAAGTTTGCCCAACGAACAGCAGAGGCTCCGTTAAAGATTGTGGATGCTCTAAAGGGTGATTACGAAGGTGATATAATCAGGGAAATACCTTTCTTGCGTAAGGTCGGCGTTAATCCATCTGCATTTGAGGATGTCGGCACGTTTATTGAGAACAGAGATAAGGTTCTTTACGCAGGCAAGGAACTGCAATATGCAAGGCAAAGGGGTGATGTCGAGGGTGAGGCAAGTATAAGACAAAAGTTTGCCAAAGAGCTTTCTATATATGGTCAGTTAAAAGCAATGAACAATGCAAGAAATCAACTAATGAGACAAAGAAAGAAGATAGAGAACAATCCACGAATACCTGACTCACAGAAAGAGCCTTTGATAAAAAGATATAGGGAAAAAATTAACCTAATAGTTAAAAAAGCCAACGCCCTGTTGAGGGACGCTGGCGTAAGGTAGTTACTAAAAGTTCTATGTAACTTTTGACTCAATCCAGCTTTGAATTGATTTCTTAGTCCACCTCTGTGGGTTTTGAATGATGGGCTTCGGAAAGCTGTCATCCTTTGTTCTTATGTTATACAAAGACTGCCTAGTCATCGACAGGGCTGAACATAAATCCTTTATGGAAATCAGTTCGTCTATTGTTGATACCCCTTTTTCCATCTCTCAAACTCCTCGGTTATCTTTTTAAATTTTTCTCTGGCCTCAGAATTATTCCTAAGGTCTGTACGCGATTGTATCTCCAGCTTTGCTCTCATGGTGTTGGCGATACTCTCCTCCGTGTTATCCTCTGCCCCGATAAATATGCCAAAGTCTTCGTTACGGCATAGCATCCCTGCGCTTGATATCATTTTCTTTATTTCGCGCTCCTGCTCAGGCACAACAGGCTCTTCTTGGTCATTTAGCTTTACCATCGCCACCATGTATCTGGAGCCAACCCAATCAGTGTGTAGACTGGGTGGGCATTCATTGGGATGCAAAGATAGCCTTAGAGTGATGCCGTTTCTGTCTTGAGACATAGATATTTTTACTGCCTCAAAGTTAACAGCCGCGTCTCTGACCTCATTCATCTTTCCATCCTCATCTGATTTTGCTTTGGCTTACCAGTGTCCACTGTATTGTTAAGCTCTCTCAGTCCACTTATAGCTTGCCTAACGACTGACTCTTTTGAAGAGTACATAGAGTTGTGCCGTGAGTTATGAGAGACCAAGCTTATCCATTTGCTTTTCCCATGAAAATTACCACGCTTTGCGTTGGTGTAAAGCCTAGTGCTTCTAGGGTTCTTTCTTTTGTCTTTTGCAAACTCTTCATATAGTTTGAAATTAATTACCCTATCGTTTAATTCGCTCAGACTTTGAGAAAACTCTTCGATAGTCATATCCGCAGCATTTGTCATGCTTATCTCCTCACTTTATATCTTGTAGTTCGCTTTCAAGAGCGTGGATAACTATCGATATTTTTGAAAGCATATCGTGTTCAGTCTCCACTTTATCAACTCGCGTGTTCTTCCTAAATTCATCTGGTAGGTTTTCTATTTGATGCTTCAGATCATAAGCAACACAAAGGCTCTCATCCATTAAACTTCTCCCAATTTAATCTAGCCCATTCTTTGGGATCAACACCCTGTAAATCCCACCAAGTCCTTTCATCACCAAAGTGATGTAGCTTCATGTGACAGGAGTGGCACAGAGGAACACACCAATTGTCTCCAACTTTCATGCCCATAGCGTTAGGCTCTGCGAACATAATATGGTGTGCCTCTGCACCGTATCCGCAAACCAAGCAAGGCGAACCTCGCAAGGTCTTTAGATACTTCTGGGATCGAACCCTAGAACTCTTCTTCACTTGACCCTTGTCACCTTTCTGAAATTATCTTTCATGGCTTTGGTCTTCGCAGACTTTTCACCGTGAAGGGCAACGATACCTTGATACAAGCCAGCAGATTGAGGTTCCGGTAGAAGAGCGTAGTCACCAACCTTCATCAATCGGGCTGTACGCTTATGCCACCCATATTTGATTTGATAAGTCATGGTTGCAGGATCTGTGTACTGATAAACAGCATAATGCTCCACAGCCTTGATGGGTTTATTGGGCTTCTTGTAACAAGGATTTCCTGACAGGAAGTTAAAGATTTTTTTTATCATACTCATTAGAATGGCACCTCATCATTCATTGGCTTGGGGGCGGGGGCATTTTGAGCCTGACCCCTCTCTTCATATTTATTGCCCCTGAGAGACAGGAATGTCTCGCCAGTCTTGTTGGCAACCTTCTTCCACCCCGCTAAGGACAGAACTGGTTTTTCTACACCACGGCTCTGCTGATCCATGAGGTCACTAATAACCTCATCAGAGAGTTCAAGTTTGCCTGTGTAGTCAGGCGATGTTTCTTTGGTCTTCTTCTTGTTAGAGAACAAGACTCCTGATGGTGGGTATTCACTCATGCCGCTTCTCCTTTTGGCTTTAGAGTTTCACTGTGGGCGGTAAAGTTACCTAGAACTTTTTGATATAAATCTTTATCGCCCTTCTTTAGTATTTCCAATGCATCCTTGTTCTGACCCCAGAACTTTCTCAAAGTGTCTAAATCAGCACACTCAGGGATGAAAGCGTTAAAGACCTCTGCAACTACCTTTAGACCCTCTACATCCTTTGTGGAGCCATCTGAGGCCGTTACAGTGACCTTCTGCTCAACACCTTGAGGCAAGTCCTCTCCAGCGTAGATGTAGTGACCCAGACCATGCATTGCACAGCACTTCGCCAAGCATCTCTGCAAGGCAGTATTAACTTGAAAACTGTCTGGGTTTTGAACGGCTTTGTTTTTGTAGTCCAGAACAGGCATTATTTCCGTCTGTTCTTCTTCACCAATACGCACAGTGACAGCCACATAGGCATAGCCATGCTCATCCTTGGTATACGGCAATCCCCGATCAGGACGATCAGGATTATCGAGATAGGTTTCCGTAGTCCAGATATGCTTTACATATTTGGCTTGAGGAAAATTATTCTTTACCTCACCCCAAGCCCACGCCCAACTCAAATAAGTTAGGCCATTCTTTTCTTCGGTATGATCCGAAACATCAACCTTGGATAAGGTCTCCCATACACTGCTCATACTATATCTCCTTTGAACTGTGAGCAAAAATTAGCGACACCGCAGTAGTCGCCCTTACATCGGACATATTCACCTTCGCGGTGTTCTACCTCCAAATTCTCTTTATCCTTCATAAACTCTCCCGCTGAGACTTCGTTGTCGAAAACTCTTTGCGCTCTTTTGTTACCCTTTTTCTTTACAGCCCACGCTTCGCCACGCTTCCATCTCTCTTCATCACTGCATGGTGGAAAGGCTTGCGCTAGATCATAATTGATTTGAGCGTCCTGATGCATCGCCACTCTCTCCTTGATGTAGTCAATCCTCTTTGTGTCAGGCCACAGAGGGATGTCAACAAGGATGACTGGTGCTTGGGGGTAGTCTTCTCTGCGCTCAGCTTCACGCCTGTTCCAATCCCTGAGGATGGCACAAATCTGAAGAGACTTAACCTTCATACCTTTATTCTTTTGAGAAAGAAAAGCGTAGCAGTTTAGTTGTTGTTCCCACTCAATCTTGCCGTGGATAACAGACCAAACGCTTGTCACTTTGTAGTCGGTGATGCTGATAGAGTTTCCTTCGACCTTCTGATGGTCAACAGCACCTGACAATATCCAGTCATTGACTGTGGCGTAAAGGCGTTCCTCAAGGATTACCCCTTCGTCCTCTGATGCGCTTTCAAGAATGTGATGGACAGCCGTGCCGAATAGAGGCCAGATCATATCTGCCGCATCTGATGTCATCTCAGATGACTTCGCTTCCCTGAGTAATCTAACGCGAGGGCTGTCTATAAGGGTGGTTACCGAAATATCAGATAGACCCTTGCTGTATTTATCATTACGAGCAAAGTTAACAAATGATTGCGGTAAATTGTGATTGTTTGTAATATTCATATGAAGCCTCCCAACTATCTGTTCCTATATGCCATATACAAACAGATGTGTCAACAATTGATTGGATTTATTTTATGCCTAGGAAAGTTCATACATTTCAAATACTTGGAGAGCCAGCCAGTAAAGCCAACAGCAGAAAGATTGTCACGATGCGCGGAAAGCCAGTGTCTATAAAGTCAGACAAGGCAAGAAATTATGTGAAGACTTTTTGTGAACAATGTGGAAAACTTGACGAATTATTCAAATCCGATGTATGTGTTGAGATGTTAATTTATTATGCGTCAAGAAGGCCAGACCTAGATGAAAGTTTAATTTTAGATTGTATGCAGGGATACATTTACGAAAATGATAGACAGGTCAAACAGAAAAACATTTATTGGGCGCTTGACAGAGACTGCCCCCGAACAGTCATCAGAGTGTCGCCTTTGGAGACAGGTGATATCCCAAGCTATCTCAGATGCCTATCTTGAAGATATAAAACAAAAGAACATCGTCTCGGAATGGGTTCACACACAAGACTTCGTAACAGTGTGTGATTTTGCCTCTGTCGAGTTTGAGCAAATGAAAAGAAATTTTGAGGAAATCCTGTCAATGAAACCAGCATTAGCCAAGATGAAAGGTAGGCTGATAAAACATTTATTGGAAAAAGAATAAGTTATATATAACTAATATATTATAATCATATATATTATAATATATTATATATTATACATAACATCTCCATAAAAATTCAGTTTGAATCTTGCTATTGACATGGGTTACCTCTGGGCATATCGTTGTATCAGTTCTTGGAGGAACGTATGAAAATCGAAAATTCCCTTATCGGCACAGCGCACAAGTTAGGCGTTGGGCAACACAGAGTTCAGTGTCCATTTTGCTCCAGTATCAGGAGAAAAAAGGGCATGAAAGACCTTTCCATAAATGTTGACGACAGTCACGTTTTGTATCATTGCCACCACTGCGAGGAGACTGGCAAAGTCCAAATTGAAACCCAACAAATAAAGCTAAGGAAAAAGCCAATGCAACTTGCGGTAAAGCACGACTACTCAGAACTATCGGACAACGCAATCGCTTGGTTACGAGATCGTGGCATTTCAAAAGAAACCGCAGACAAGGTAAGACTCAAAACATCTAAAACTTTTATACGAGCAGTCAATGCAGAGACAGAGTGCGTTGTATTTCCCTATACAAACAAAGGCCAACAATACGCTGCCAAGATCAGAAGTTTGTCGGACAAGGGATTTTCCTGCAATGGAAGCCCACAATCATTTTTCAATATCGACAGTGTGGCAACAAATGATGACCTGATTATTTGTGAGGGGGAAATGGATGCGCTTTCATTCATTGAAGCTGGATACGAAAGCGTTGTTTCCGTTCCAAATGGCGCGGTAATGAAGGTGGTGGACACAGATGTTGACCCAGAAGAAGACAATAAATTTAAGTTCTTGTGGGATGCCAAAAAGAAAATAGACCTAGCTGCGAAAATTATAATTGCCACAGACTGCGACACCGCTGGTCAGGCTATGGCAGAAGAGATTGCCAGACGCATAGGCAAGGACAGGTGCTGGAAGGTTGAGTTTCCAGAGGACTGCAAAGACGCGAATGACGTTCTGGTTAAGCATGGCAAGAAGAAGCTGGATGACATCACTGCATTCTGTAAGCCTTGGCCTGTTGCTGGACTGTATGATGCCGCTCACTTTTACAAACAGCTTGATGACATCTATGACAACGGCATGGGTTCTGGGGCAAAGACTGGTTACCCGAATGTCGATGATCTTTACAGCATCGTTGAGGGGCAACTGACTGTGGTGACAGGTCATCCTTCATCGGGCAAGTCTGAGTTTATTGACCAGATCATGGTTAATCTTGCTTCGCGGGAAGATTGGAAGTTTGGTATTTGTTCATTTGAGAACGAACCACGAATACACATAGCCAAGCTGATCAGTAAGTATCTTGAAAAGCCTTTCTTCGATGGCATGACACCGCGAATGACTAAATCTGAATTGGAACGGGGTAAAGCGTTTATTCAATCTCACTTCTCTTTTGTCTATCAGGCTGATGGTTCGATGGCTACAGTTGAGGGAATTATTGAAAGGCTAAAGGTTGCGGTGATGCGAAACGGCATCAAGGGTGCGATCATTGACCCATACAACTACATAGCCAAGAGCCGTGAAATATCAGAGACAGATTGGATTTCAGATATGCTTACAAAGCTGAGGGTCTTCGCTCAGTCGCATGGGATACATCTCTGGTTCGTGGCGCACCCAACAAAAATGATGCGCGATCAGAACGGCAAGATACCGCCACCAAAGGGCTATGATATCTCAGGCTCTGCCGCATGGTTCGCAAAGGCCGATGTGGGGCTAACAGTACACCGACCAGACCCGAACAAAACCGAAAGTCAGGTTCACATCTGGAAGTGTCGTTTTTCATGGGTGGGCAAGCAGGGTCAGGCAAGCTTATACTTCAACCCCATTACATCAACATACACGCATGAACTGGACGATCCATTTGGGGATATGCCGGAACCTAAATATGACGAGAAAAAGTATGGGGAGACACCGTTTTGATTAGATTGGGAAAGCAACTGTTAGAAGAGGCCGCGACCACGATAGACGCTAGGGGCGATCATTACGGTACGCCAATGGATAATTTTACGAGGATTGCCAGACTGTGGAGTGTAATACTCGACACAGAGGTCACGCCCATGCAAGTAGGGCTGTGCCTTGATGCTGTTAAGACGGCGAGGCTTTGCGCTACGCCTGAGCATTGGGATAGTCTGGTTGATAAGGCAGGATATGCGGCGGCTACAGCGGAATGCTTGAGGCCGATTGGTACAGATGATAGTAGTTGACCTGAGAGAAAGTTACCTGTAACTTTTATTTATCACGTTTCATATGTGATTTCCTCCCAAGACCTAGGGGCGGTTCTTTTGAGCCGCCCCCTTTTTGTTTGTAGTGGAATGCACACAGAGTAGGGAGAAGTGACAGGCTCTCTATGCTTGCGGCAGTTCCACGGCTACCGTTCAACTCCCTGTCACTTGTTCACGCTCCAATGCATTCTAATTACAAATCCATTGGGTTGCAGGTCTGCAATATCACCGTCCGATCTGTTCCCGATGGTGTACTGCTCACTGTATTTGTCAAAGGTCATGTATGAGACAGGACGAGGCAGTTTACCCACCTTGTTGCACTCATCGACATAGCTTGTCTTTGCTTGATCAATGTTCATTTAACCATAATCCTTTCTGTCTTCTTCCGCTTTGTAGGCGGATATATAATCTTGAACCATATCGTCAGTCATTCCATACCTGCCAACGCGCACTGGAGCGCCGTTAGGTGCGGTCATGTGAAAGTGAGGGATGAGCGGTCTGCCGTAGTAAGCGTCAGCAGAGCCGCGATCCTCAGGGCTACCTGTTTTCGGCATCAACTCTTTTTCCCTTCATCATTTGCAAGGTTCCAACAATAAATATAAATATGCCAGAATAAAGCACAACAACTCCAGTCAAAAGATTATTCGATGGGTTTTCTACATGCCCAATACCAGCAAGAGCCACAAACAATCCAAGCATTGTAACTGATGCCCATCTAAATAAGTTACCCATAACTTTTACTCCCTATCTTCCAAAGCGCACTCAACAGCTTCCTGAGCCTCAAGAGCCATGATTAGCTTTTGCCTATTGTCCTTGTGATAAGGATGCATAAGCTGTTCAATGATTGTATCCAGACCAACCTCAATGGCATTCATTTCGGCTGGTGTTACTCTAAGATTAATTACAGTCATTTTATTCCCCTTCGATTTCATAATCTAAATACCCACAAGCGGCATCAACACCCAACAAAAACATTTCTTTATCTTCTTCTGTATCAAAAGCATATGTTTCTGTTTTGTCCTGACATGTTCCCCACAAAATAGTGATAACGTGATTTGCATTATCAATTTGTTCTTGGGTTTGACCAATACAGTTTATGATTGGTTTCCTGACAAATACTTTACTCATCTATATCTCCCTCAATAAAAACAATTTCACCACAAGACTTCTGAACCATCACAGATTTTACCTTCATCTTTTTTAAGGCCATATATGCTATGTGCATAAAGGCAATGTTTGATGTTTCGTTGTTAGGTATAGCGCATTCTATTTTAACGCATGGGATAACTTGATTATCCTCTTCCCAAAATCCTCTAACGTCATACATGGTTGCACCACCAAATAGTTTTGTTAGGGCTTCCACCACGTTGCGGTGGATATCCACCATCTGTCTGCCGCCCGATATGAGCGGCAGTATGATAAATGCTAGCTTCATTAATCCACACTCCTATTAGATTTTTTCAGATTATCTTTCGCCAAGATTATCTCTAGGTTTTGATGTATGTGTAGGCCGGAGCCTTCCGACCCATCCTTGCCCCGATAGACTAATGGGAACTTGTGATCCACATGCCACACGCCCCTGCCATCACGATGATGCAAGCATCGCACTTGGCGACAGTACGCATTAAACCTCTTCATCTCTGAATAGATTTCTTTGATAGACCTATGATCAGCCCATCGCGGTGTTGCCCTCTTAATAAGCTTGTGACGGTCATACTTTCGTTTAGAAGCCCTCTCAACCTTTTGCCTGATCCTGTCCAGCTTATAGAAGTGATCAATGCTTGATCGGGTTGTCATAAGGACAAGCCTAGTGTTCGCATCTACTTGTGGCTTATCTTTTTTAATTTTATGCATAAGGTCATAATACTCAGGCTGAACCTTCAGCTTTAGCTTGAAAACACGTTTATACAATTGCTTGTGATCTGTTCTGACAAAAAGCATCTTGCAGCTTATGTCGTGCGTATTCCCATACAATGCGCTGGCATTTTGATCTGTCTTCTTTGCTAGCATTTTGTAGAAAACATCAGGCTCATCACGACCAATTTTGATAGCATCAATGAGGCCACCCACGACTGGGATATATTCCTCATTGACGTTCTTGTTGATGTTAGAGCCTAGCTTCTTATGAGTTTTGTAGTTTGCATAGTAGCTATCGTCAGTAATGACATACTGCTCAGGCAATTCAGATACGAAATCGGTTTTCTCAAACTCATCAACGAATTGCTCATGACCTTCGATGTTGCCAGCTTTCGTAAATTTCTCACCCATCAGATGCCCTCCAATTCTTTAAGGACATGAGCCTTGACCCTGCGATCAAACAAGGCCTTGCAGTCACCTAGCGTCCGGTGAAAGGCGTGGACGTTGTTCGTTGCGTGAGATGGGTCTCCACTTACAAAATCAAAGACAGGCTTTTCCTTGGATGCCTGACCGTAGACCATTAGCCAGCCATCATCTTCAAATGCCTCTTTGTTTTTGACACCAAATGTTTTGACATTGAACACCGTGGTCATCTCATCATTGATGTGATCAAACTGCTTGATCTTGGCAGAATATACGAACCGCAATCCGCTTGATGATTTGATGATCGGGATGCCCCGCTCCATGACTGTTTTGTTCCAAGCGCAGGATAAAGTTACATATATCTTTTTCCAATATTCTTTACCGTCATTCTCAAAACCCAAGTCGAACTCAGGCTTTTTTCTAATGCTGACATCAAAGGACGAGCGTTGGAACGTCATGTCAAGAACCCGACTGGCAATTGATGCCCCCTTTTTGCCATGGTCTGCCACTGGGTGATAATGCTCCCGCACTCTTTGTTGCCGCCTGATCTTGGTCATAGCGTCAGTCAATTCATCAATGTATGAAACGATTGCTCGCCTTGCGTCAGAATGAATTTTTTCAAAACCTTCTTGGAACGCATTTGCCTCATCATCCATGCGATACTTTTCATTCTTGGCAATCGCACTGATGAAAGAGTGAGGGATACCCCACTCAATTTGAGCCTTGCGAATTTGATCTGCCGCAAACGAAAGGAACTTGTGCTGGTCTCTGGTAACATTACCCATGTCTATTCTCCCATTTTTAGGATAGCAACCTCACCCCAAGGGGCGCGGTCACTACCAATGTCAGTTGAAACCCAAAGTACCGGATAATCCGGTGTATTGGGGAAGTCATGTATTTCCAAGTCGGTCAGTCCGACAAAGTTGTCACAAGGCAACTGCTTGTCTTCGATGTAGTCAAAGACTGGGGTGACCCTAGTGCCGCCCCTGCCATTGATCTCGATTTTCTCAATGATCTCGCCCTGTTCGTAACGATGAACCGTGCGAACTTTTACATCGCAAGTTATGAC